>Ga0116185_1002031_pt1 | contig 19413 bp, 10 predicted proteins | sample AD_JPNNA7_MetaG_FD_89754 | JGI IMG/M metagenome (GOLD analysis project Ga0116185, IMG submission 89754) | Active sludge microbial communities of municipal wastewater-treating anaerobic digesters from Japan - AD_JPNNA7_MetaG | ecosystem: Engineered > Bioreactor > Anaerobic > Digestate | place... | reverse complement strand
GAAAATTTATTTCACCCAATTGGTGAATATTTTTTTCTCTAATTTATCCCTTTTTTTGATATTTAAATAGTCCTTTCTGTATTTCTATTTCGGATTTAAGATATTTCTATTTCGGATTTAAGATGTATTCAAACAGTCTTTTATGACAGAATTAACGTTCTTATATTTGTACCTGCAATTTAAATTTTAACCTTATAAAAATTGAAATAAAAAATGACATCAAAAGTTGAACAATACTACCTTGAATTATCACAAAAAGAATTAACATACAAACCAACTGAAAAAATTCCTGTTATTCAGGTTCCTAATTTTCCTGAACTCGGTAAAATGACTGCATTAAGATTTCTTGAATGGGTACAGCAAAATCCAAAGGGAGTTATTTCATTGCCTACAGGAAAAACACCTGAACATTTTATTAAATGGGTAGCTTACTTTTTAAAGAATTGGGATAAGAATGATATTGTTGAGGTTCTGAACAATGTAGGAATCGACAAGAGCAATAAACCTTCTATGGAAAATCTTCAGTTTATACAAATTGATGAATTTTATCCGATTGATTCTCATCAGCATAACAGCTTTTACTATTACATTCAGAAGTATTATTTCAGTAACTGGGGACTAGATGTTAACAAAGCATTGCTGATGGATATTAATGAAATACCAACTGCTAACAATCTGCCTTTATCGGAAATTTTTCCGGATGAAAATATAGATCTTACTTTAAGGACCAGATGGGCTTCTACCACACTTGAAAGATATCAAAAACAAACAATCGAATTAGTCGATCAGTTTTGTACCGATTATGAAAAGAAAATAAGAGATAGAGGCGGAATAGGATTTTTCCTCGGAGGAATAGGGCCGGACGGTCATATTGGTTTTAATGTTATGGGCAGCGACCATTATTCCACAACAAGATTAATTCAAACCAATTATGAAACACAGGCTGCTGCTGCAACTGATCTTGGAGGTATAGAAGTAGCGAAGAAAAGATTAGTTATAACTATTGGGCTTGATACAATTACTTATAATCCTGATGCAACTGCAATCATAATTGCAGCAGGTGAAGCAAAAGGAAATATTGTACGCGATTCAATTCAAAGTCCTATATCAAATAAATATCCCGCAACTGTTTTACAGCGTTTGCCGAATGCAAGATTTTATTTAACCAACGGTGCTGCATTCCGATTGGTTGAAAGACGATATCATGATGTGATGGATGAACCAGAAATATCGCATACTTCGGCTGAAAGAGCGGTTATAAATTTGTGTCTGGAAAGAAACAAATCACTGCTTGATCTTACTACAGAAGATTATAAATCAAATAAGCTGACTAAATTAGTTTTAGAAAGAATAAACAAATCACCAAAAGAATTTGGCAAAGAAATCCGTGATTCAATCATACAAAGATTTGAAAGAGGAATGCAGCCTGTTTCTAATCAGGTAATTTTACATACAGGCCCGCATCACGATGATATACCACTTGGATATTTGCCTTATATAACTCATCTGGTAAGAGATGCCAGCAACACTCATCATTTTGTAACTATGACCAGCGGATTCACAGCAGTAACAAATTCCTATATGCTGGGACTGCTTGATGATCTGAAATACTATCTTGGTCAATCTGATTTTGCATCAAGATTTACAAAAAGATATTTTGATCCTGAATTTAAAGAAGGAAAAGACAGAGATATTCATCTTTATCTTGATGGACTGGCAGCTCACAGTAAAACTATCAGGAAAGAAGCAGTATCAAGAAGACTGCTAAGAAATATGATAGAAATTTATGAAGAAGATAATATCACTTATCTTGAAGACAGAGTTGATGAACTTATCAACTACTTTAAGACACAATATCCGGGTAAAAAAGATATTCCTCATGTTCAGAAGTTAAAAGGAATGATGCGTGAATGGGAAGAAGAACTTGTCTGGGCATTCTTTGGATTTAATACCAGTGCTGTTTCACATATGCGTCTTGGATTTTATCAGGGAGATATCTTTACAGAAAATCCTGAAATGGACAGAGATGTTATACCGATTTTAAATCTTCTTAAAAAAATAAAACCTACTATTGTATCAGTCGCACTTGATCCTGAAGGCAGCGGTCCTGATACACATTATAAAGTATTACAGGCAACTTCAGAAGCCCTTAAATTATATGAGAAAGAAACCGGAATAAAAGATATTAAAGTCTGGGGTTATAGAAATGTTTGGTACAGATTCCACCCGGCTGAAGCAAATATTTTTATTCCTGTCAGTCTTAACTCAATGGCAATTATGGAAAATACTTTCCTTAACAGTTATGGTTCTCAGCGTTCAGCAAGTTTTCCAAGCTGGGAGTATGATGGTCCTTTTTCAAGATTAGCTCAAAGAATTCAGGTTGAACAATATCAAACAATAAGATTATGTTTAGGAAAAGATTATTTCTTAAAACATCCTCATCCAAGAGTGCAGGCAGCATACGGAATGGTTTATTTAAAAGAACTTTCGCTTGAGGAATTTTATACTCATTCAGCTGAATTAAGAAAGTTAACTGAAAATTATTAATCGGTACAGAGATGAAACAAAACAGAAAAGATTTTATAAAAACCAGCGGACTTATAATTGCTGCTTCTGCTGCAGCTACAATTCCTTCTAAGTCATTTGCAAAAAACTTTATCAAATCCAGAGGCTCTAAAATGAAGTTAAGATTTAAACCATATACACTTGAGCTTAAACATGTTTTTACAGTCGCAGTCTATTCCCGCACTACAACACCGGTTATGCTTACTGAAATAGAATATGACGGAGTAGTTGGATACGGAGAGGCTTCGATGCCGCAGTATTTAGGTGAGTCTCAGGAATCTGCTTCAGCATTCTTATCAAAAGTAAATCTTGAGCAGTTTGATGATCCATTTAAAATGGAAGAAATACTTTCTTATGTGGATTCTGTTGATAAAAATAATACTGCTGCAAAAGCTTCTGTTGATATAGCTTTACATGATCTAGTAGGAAAATTATTAAATCAGCCGTGGTATAAAATATGGGGATATGATAAATCCAAAACACCTTATACTACATTTACAATCGGGATTGATACTGCTGATGTTGTAAGACAAAAAGTAAAAGAAGCTGCTGAGTTTAAAATTCTGAAAGTTAAGCTTGGTAAAGACAATGATAAGGAAATGATTGAAACTATCCGCTCAGTTACAGATGTTCCTTTAACTGCTGATGCAAATCAGGGCTGGAAAGATAAGCATCAGGCTTTGGATATGATCAACTGGTTAAATGATAAAAATGTACTTTATGTTGAGCAGCCTCTGCCGAAAGAAATGATTGATGAAAATGCATGGATAACAGAAAACTCACCATTGCCGATTTTAGGTGATGAATCAATTCAAAGGATTAGTGATTTAATTAAGATGAAAGATGTTTACTCCGGTGTTGTTATAAAACTTATGAAGTGTACCGGAATGCGTGAAGCAAATAAAATGATAAGTCTGGCAAAAGCATTTAATAAAAAAATAATGCTTGGCTGTATGACTGAAACAAGCTGTGCAATATCTGCAGCTTCACAACTTTCACCAATGGCTGATTGGGCTGATCTTGATGGAGCTTTACTGATAAAGAATGATCCTTTTGAAGGAATGAAAGTTATTGATGGTAGAGTAACATTAAATGATTATCCGGGTATAGGATTAAAGAGTTAATTTTTTTTCTCTGCACTCAGAAGCATCTGAACTAAGTTTAAACAATTTTCTGAAAGCAAAAGAAAAATCAGGAAAAATAATTTATTTAACCCGGAGATATTCTAAAACAGATTTCATCAATAATGTTCGCTGCTTTTCTCCAAGAATTGTTTCAAAAGGAAACCCTGATGCTATTATTGAGTAATTTCCTTTGTAGCCAATCACTGAACTGAAATTATTTTCTGAATATCTCATAAGAACTTCGCTTCCATTTATTTCTCCAAGTTCATCCGGTGCTTCTACTTTATAAATTGAATCATTAAATGCTGTATTAAATTCCAGTATTTGATTTTTAGGCAAAAACTTTTCATTAACAGAAAATAATTTTCCGGTTTTTACAGCCCACCCGGTTTTAAATTTCAACTTCAGTACTTCATTGGCAAATTTAATCCCAATGCTATCTTTATCTGAATAAAGATCAGTTCCGATATACGAACCGCTGATAAATAATTTACCACCATTACTTAAATAAGATTTTACTTTTTCTTTCAGCAAATCCGGAAAAACTTCAAATCTAATTTTGTCTTTGTATTTAGGCGATTGAGTTTTTTTCTGTTCGCCAAATATTATATCTGTCATTTTAAATTTTGCTAAATCAACTTCGCCACTAATTACAGCTTCATTACTTGCAGAGCAAAAGCTTAGTCCATTTTCCTTTAATGCTTTTCCGTGAGTGTAAACAAAATCAAATGTATTGCCTGCAATAACTTTCCCTTCGTTGTATGAATTACTTGCGCCATGCCCGGGATTATCATCTGTAATCCATTTTGAGTTTGGATCAAAGTTAAATTGTGTACCCGTAAATGCTAAATCATATTTATCTGGAACGCCTTCATCAATGAAATTAGTAAATCCTGAAAAATCCGGTGAATCAATATAAGCTGGTGCGGAAACACGATTAAAACCATTTACAATCAGAACCGGATTCGGAGATTTTTTATTAAAACAAACTGACAGGATTTCTGATGGAAAACTTTCACCTCCGTTATTTACAGCCGTTACTTTGTAACTATAAATATTATTCTCTTTCAGATCTGATAATTTTATTTTATTAGATTCAACCAATCTGCCATTATCGAATCCTTTATTGTTTATACGTGTGTAAAGAATATATTTATCGGCAACAGCAGTTGGCTCATTCTGATCAATCTGAGCCTTCCAGTTTAATTCAACTTCGCCATTATTATTAAGAATTGCAGAAAAGTTTTTAGGAGGTAATGGCTGCACAACATAATCAAAACCGCTTTGAGCAGATAAGAATTTTAACATACCGATATAAATAGATCGTGCAACATCAAACCTGAATGTTGGATCCAAACCAAATTTCATATCATAAAAATTCTGATGTGATAATAATTCCAAAAGCATCGATGGGACATTTGGTCTTGCTGCTTCGCTGTACATTGAATTCATAAGCTGTCTTCTTGTCCAGGTGGAATCATAATTTCTTCTTATATCATTTACGATCTGAGTTTGAACTATATCGCCAAGGTCTCTGTTAGCAAGTCTCGAAACTCCATCAGGAAAAACATTCAAAGAATCCAAACCGGGAATGCTGTATATCATTAATGTTCCGATTGCAGTATCATTTCTTGTAATTCCCGCATCCGTATGAAATGCTAAAGAAAGATCAATCGGAATTCCTAATCCTTTTTCATTACGTTTCCTGTTCGGTCCAAAAGGTGAGCCATATAAATAATTTCCATACTCAGCACGTGATTGATAATCATCATTATAATCATTGCTGTTATTATTCAGGTTGTATGTTAAAGTATCAGGCATGCCAGCAAACTGCATCCAATATCTTGATCCTTCTGTAAATTTTGGTTTTCCGCTCGTGGTTCCTTCCCTTTCGATAATGCCCATTCCTCCGCCGAATCTAACAGCATCAGCAGAAACAATTTTATCAGCATCCTTGCTTTGATTAGTTAAAAACACGCCCTGATTTTTGTTTTTTCCTTTTTCAAATTTGAATCTGCCCAGATAAATCCAGGTTTTACCACCAACAGTCTGATTGATAAGAAAATCTGTTTCACCGCCTGAATGCTTTACTTTATAATGTGCATCATTAACATTTTTATCTGAAGCAATATAAGATATATAAACAGCGTAATATCCTGTCTTTGGAATTTCAGGAATCCAGCTTACTGATGAAAGCGGATTTATCATTGAAGAAATATATCTGGCAGTGCCTTTATTAAATGGATTCTCGCCTTCTTTTATTGTTGAACTTTTTAATGCAAATCCTTTTTCAGATGAAGTTTTCCAGAATATTTTATCTGATACAGAAGTTTCGATATATGTTTCATCAGCAGGATTATCATTATCAACAATAACTTCATTAATTTGTAAATCCCGTTCGCGCGGAACAAATACATTAGCTCCTGCATTCTCAAGCATCGGTATCAGATACGGGATTGTAAAACTTGCCGGTCCAAGATCTTCAATCGTCTGGAAAAGTCTGGCTCGCTGCCACACCCATCTTTTTTCGTTATTGTTATAATACCATCCGTGACTATGCCATAACAGTATGTTTCTGTTATTTAAGCCTTTAATAATTTTAATCGGCTGGCTTATATTCTGAACAATTGGAATTCTATCTTTAATTACTTTCGGGATTCTTGTTCTGTCTGTTTTACTCTTATCGCCTCTATAAAAATTCGGAATTAGCTCATCAATATTGTAGCCAATAGATGTAACAACTAAATCATAATCACTTAAATTTCCCGTAAAATAATTACGTATAGTATTTTTTAAATCAGCAGAAAATTCCTCCCTTATAGGTAATGAAGCAAGCTCTTTACTAAACTGAACAGTAATAATTTTATTAACACTATCAAACAGAACATTATTTAACTTAACATATTTTGAAAGGTTAAAATCACGTTTGATAATATCCAATTGAGAGATAAAATCTGCATTACAATAATCAAACTCTGATTGTAAAGTAATAACTTCTGATGTACTGCAGGAATTGATAAATAGCAGTATTAGGGACAAAAAAAAGATTTTAATTTTTTGCATAATTATTCAGAATTTAAAAGCCCGGCAGAACCGGGCTAGAATTTTATTTTACGAGCAACATTTTCTTAGATGCCGAAAGATCATCTACTTTTAATCTGTAAAGGTAAATTCCGCTTGCAATATCTGAGGCATTAAATTCAAATGAATATGATCCTGCACTTAGAAATCCGTTAACTAATTCAGCAATTTCCTGTCCAAGTAAATTATATATTTTTAAAGTAGTATATCCCGAATTAGGAATACTAAATCTAATATTTGTTGAAGGGTTAAAAGGATTAGGATAATTCTGCTCAAGTGAAAATTCTTGCGGCATTATTCCTTCATCTTCTAAACCTGACGGATTAACAGTTTTAAATCTCCAGATATCCGAATATAAACCGGTACCATATTCATTTTCTGCTCTCACTTTCCAAAAGTGCAAAGCATTTTCTCTAAGATCATATACAGCATAAGATGTATCAACTATACCGGAAACATCAACTACAATTGAATTCTGGGAGAAATCCAGTGACCGTGCCAACAGTAATCTGTATGTTTCTGCACCTGGTGTTTTATGCCAATAAAGTACTGTATCTACAGGAATATTTGGTGTATTGTTTAAAGGTGCCGCAAGCATAGACTTCGGTGGAAAACCAGTTGTAAAATTAAACGGAGCTGAAAAATTACTTACTCCTCCTGCATTAAGTGAATTAACTCTCCAGTAATATTTAGTAAATCCATCCATTTCCGTTATTACTTTGAAAGTATCACTAATGCCGCTTACATCCAAAAACATCAATGAATCAAAAGTGGCAGACCTTGAAATCTGTAATCTGTAAGAAGAAGCTAATTCAGGATAGTTCCATTTCAATATAACTGTATCTAAAATATTAGCAGCATTATTCTGAGGAAAAACTAAAACCGGAACTGGCGGAGGATTAACCTGCAGAATATTACTCATCGTACTTTCGTTATAATTCCTATCCAGTGAAGTAACTACAAAATAATATGGACCGGTTGGTGAAGGCGGTTCACCCGGAATGTTTTCGCGGTAACCGGCAACATCAAAAATGTTAGCAGAATTTTCTAAATCTGATGACTGAATGTTAGGTGTATTAAATCGATATATTACATATCTGTTTGCAGTATCGCCATCACTTGCAATCAGCGGAACATCCCATTTTAATCCTGCTTGTCCATTTGCCAATCTTTCAAACTTTAAATTTCTTGGAGGATTGGGTTTTATAACATCTTTCCAATTCATTACTGGCAGAATTGATTTATATCTGTAAAGATTATTACGTAATGAATCAGTCACACCTTTCGGATTTTCTCCAAAATTCTTTGCTCTGAAGAATACTCCGCCACCGACTTTGGGATTATTTCTATCAAACCTGATCTGTCTTGGTATTTCACTCGGATTTGCCCAATTGACTATTCTGTAATATGCGTGTCCCGGATAAAAATGTCTTTGATTGGCATATACAGAATCAGCCCACCATGGTTGTAACTTACCATAATCCTGTCCGCCGCCGAATGGCCAGTAAAGTTGCGGTGTAAGATAATCAATTGAACGATTGTGAAGCCATGCAATCGCATCACAATAAATATCATCATAAGCAGAAAGACCTGTGATTCCTTGTGGCACACCATTTTTCCAAATTCCAAAAGGACTAATACCAAATTTAACCCAGGGTTTAACTGATTGGATTGAATTATTTATCTGAGCGATAAGCAAGTTAACATTATCTCTTCTCCATTCTTTTATATTTGTAAAACCTCTTGGGTAATTTGCAAATGTTTGATTATCCTGATTTGTAATTTGATCTGGAGGATATGGATAAAAATAATCGTCAAAGTGAACGCCATCAACGTCATAGCGGCTGACTACATCATAAATTACTGATGTAACATAATCTCTAACCATCGGTAAACCCGGATCAAGAAATTTTATATTACCAATCTGAATTACCCAATCAGGATGCAGCTTGGATACATGATTTGGTGCAGTAGTATAATTACCAGCACTTCTTTCAACACGATATGGATTAAACCAGGCGTGTAATTCCATACCTCTTTTGCGGGCTTCTTCAACAGCAAATTCCAGCGGATCATAATAAGGATATGGTGCTGTTCCCTGTGAACCGGTTAACCAATAAGACCACGGATCATAAGCGGAGCTATAAAATGCATCACATTCAGTCCGTATCTGAAAAATAATAGTATTTATTCCATCACGATCAAGTTCATCAAGTAAATTAATTAATTCCTGTTTTTGCACGGCAACCGGAGCAGAACCTGAGCTTGGCCAATCCAGATTAGTAACTGTTGCGATCCAGGCTGCACGCATTTCCCTTTTGGGCGGAACTGATTGACTATAAAGTGATGTAATAAAGAAAAGTGAAAATAATGTTATGATAAGCTTTCTCATGATACTACATAATAATGGTTAATAGATGTTTAAATTTAATCAAGTTTTCCGATAAGGTAAACCACCAGATAAAAAAACAGGCACGATTTACCGTGCCTGTTCGTAGTAAGAATATGTTAATGCTACTATTTCAGGAGTACCATCTTGTTTGTTATTCTGGTTCCATTAACATTCAGTTGATACAAATAAGTACCAGATGCTAAATTAGAAGCATTAAAATTAACAGAATGTGTTCCTGCTGATAATTCACCCTGAACTAGTGTAGCAACTTCATTACCAAGCATATCATAAATCTTTAATGTGGTATAACCGCTTGAAGATAGTTCAAAGTTAATCTTTGTTGTCGGGTTAAATGGATTAGGATAGTTTTGTGATAGTTTATATCCATTAACAACAACTTCACCCTGATCTTCAACTCCAACAAGCTTATCAACTTTTTGTACCAGCATATAACCTGAACCACCGAAGCAGCCTATATAAGCTGTATTTCCATTTGGACTAAAATCAATTGCACGCGGTCTTTCAGCGGGGTTTAATGGAACTACAAATTCCCATTTCAAGCTGTCAAGGACTTGGTTTGTAGCAAGATTGTACTCATACCAGGTATTAGGTGTATATGGCGGATCTGGTTGATCATTATAAGAACCAGCAGATGCCCATAAGTGTCCGGTTGCCTTATTAAAAACAATTGATTCACAATCAAAACCGTCCATTATGGTTCCTACAGAATCAAATGCAGATAATTCATCGGGTCTATGATAAACAATTATTAAACCTCTTGAATAGCTGGGGAAATAAAGAGTGTTGCCGTCGGCAGAACATTCCATACTTCTTGAGAAACCTGATAATGAAAATGATACAGCATCCCCAACATAGTTGAAGTCTGCATCATATTCCTGAATCATTGAGCCTGCATTGACAACTGGACCAACGAAAATCTTACCATCATCGCTTACTGCGGGTGCTGTGGGTGAAGTCCCTAATGTAAGAATCACTTTATTCATACCTTCACCGTTTTGATAATTAACCCTGTACATTTTTTGATTACCAAATGTAATAATAATATTACCATTATGATCTGCTCTCATTCCTCTAACGTTACTGCCTTTTAGTGTATCATTAATACCTGCACCAACAACACGCCAAACTGGTGAGAAAGAAGCCGGAGTGCCATCAGGATTGAAAACACGAATCAGATTTGCTGTTACAGTATCAGTCGAACCAGCTGGTAGATATTTTTCAGGATTGAAATTTCCAACCCAGACTTTTCCATCCGGATCTACAGCGATACCGTGCAACTGCCCCAGTAATGAACCATCAGGCCACGCACCTGAGTTAACCCACTGAGAATGTCCAGTTACAGTTAATAATAACACTGCAACCAGCGAAAATAGAAGTTTTTGTTTCATAACTTACCTCTCTTTTATGTTTTAAGTAGTTTGTTAATTAAGCCTATTTATCTTCCAAAATAAGGAGCCCCAGGTTTTTCCATATCAATTCTAATAATGGTCTGTGTAAAATCATTTGACAAGTTTCTTGTCATATATAAATAGTTACCGGTACCCCAGCATAATGAATTTACTGTTGATTTAATAATCCCAGGATATAGCTTTTCAAAGGATTTATCAGGATGAATTACATAAATAGGATCTTCTTTAGCATCTGTTCCTATGTAAATGTCTCCATCTGCAGCGATTGAAATACCATTAAGTTTGATTACAGAGTCAACCTCTGAAGTAAAATTAAAATAAACTTCCGGTGTTCCAATATTGTCTGCACTTATAATAGGAACTTTCCATAAAATCTGCTGACCGTTTGATGCAGCAACAGCGTAAATTGCACCATTAAATATTTTAATAGCATTTATATTTCCATCGAAAGGAAATCCCTGCACTACCTTTGCCGGAGTAACACTGATAATATTTCCATTTGCACCGGCCCATAAATTTAGGTCCTGATCAAAATCAGTATCAGCTGCTGCTCCGCCAACGCCGGCAGCATATGATACATAAGTAGCAGGTGTAGTATTTTCTAAAACCTGAATAATTCCTCTTACTCTTCTGGTAGCATAAATAGTCGAAGAAGGACCCATAGTTAATGAATGAAAGAAAGATTCTGCACCTTTGGGTGCCCATCGACTCAGGGTACCCTGCGGGTCCACTTTATAAATACCGGGATCTATTTGTCTTGCAACAGAAGTATAAACATTTTCATTGGCATCAACAGTAATACCGTAAGGAGTTCCACTATTAGCTGGATCAAAGTTGAATATTTCTACAACAGCGGGAGCTAATTTGTAAAATACTATATTACTAAAATCTTCAACCTTAAATACCGATACCTTTACCTGAACAGAATCAGAAATAACATTTGGTGGTCTTACTTTTAATTGAGTTGATGTTGCAGATAAAACCTCACCTTTAACTCCATTAAAAAACACCGCATTTTTAGATTGATCTGAAGAAAAATTTGAACCGTTAATTGTAAGCACTGTTATTCCAGCTAAACCGCCGCTGCTTGGTTCAATGGTACTAATTGAAGGCGGAGTTGTTGGAGGAGAGATTAAATCATCAAGCCCGGGATTTGGATCCTCATTACAACCTGTTACCAAGAATACAGCTAAAAAAGTTATGTTTAAGTATTTGTATAATTTTATCATTTTTTATACTCGTAAATATTATTAATAACCAATGTTTATTGATACTCTGTGAACATCATTAAAAATACCAAATGGTGTATAAGAGTAATCAATAGAAAATTTAACCTCTGATAATTTTTGTTTAAAACCAACACCAGCACTAAATTCCTGTTCATCAGTTGGTGTGGTAATACCAGCCCTAAGGGAGAATGTATTCATAAACGTATATTCACCGCCAAAAGAAATCTGCTCAGGATAATCTCTTGGATGTGAAGCATCAACAGAAAAAAGGAATGAATGCATCTGTTTGTCAATTTCCCAAAGGTCAAGCATATTCATTGATAAACCGATTTTAAATATCAATGGAAGTTGAAATCCATCTTCATCATATCTAACTTCGGTAGAAAAATTTCTTACGTTCATACCAAAATCCAGGCTTTTAAATCCGGTATGGTAAAGGATACCAAAATCGAATGCCATTGCATTAACAGATTTTGTCTCCACAATTTGATCACCCGTGCCGGACAATCCTGCTACGACGGTACCTAACGACTGGCGAACATATTTGATATTGCCTCCGATAGCAAATTTTTCTGAAAGTGATTTTGCATAACCCAAACCAATAGACATTGCAATTGGTTTAAATGTACCTACTTCAAGATATCCATCATCGTTAGAAGCAACCACAGTGCCAAGAAACTCACCATAGTCAACAGCTAACAGTGATAAACCGAAAACACCGTAATCACCGTCAAATAAATTCAAGCCAACCGTTCCGTAGATATAATTAATATCTGCTATCCATTTAGTTGTTCCGAAAGCAAAGTCTGTCATTCCGTTTAATTCAGACATACTTGCAGGATTATATAACTGTGAGATGGAATTACTTGTTAGAGAAGTAACAGCATCTCCCATTGCGCTTGATCTCGGATCAAGTGAAACACTTAAAAACTTTAATCCTGCCTGAGCAAGTTTTTCATTTTTCTGAGCAAACCCGCTCTGAATTATAAGCAGAAACGTAATAAAAAATGTTACGATTATAAAATTATTTTTTCTCATTTATTTACCTATAATTTTTTCATCAAATTAATGAGCGAATTATTTATTCAAAAAGGTCAACTTTAATTACAGCAGTACCATAAGGCACAGGATTATTTTGCCGCTGCATTAAATATGAAACTCCGCTTTGAGCAGAATTTGGAACTGCCGCAGAAAATAAAACGATTGCTGGTGAATTCCCTGAAGTTTTTCCGTTATTCCATTCAAGCGAAACAAGAACTTTTTGACCTGATAAATCAGTTGGAAATGTTAAACCAGCTGGTGCATTCAACAGAAAATCCTCTCCCGGAAACGGATAGCCAGCAGATGTTGAAGAATAACCTTTAAATAAGTCTGCAGCCTTTGGATTTGAAAACCTTCCTGTTGATACATAAGTACCATTAATTTCAACCCAGCCTTCATACCTCAAGCCGCTGTATAATGCTGGTAACTTTAATCCAGCTACTGGTACAGCAGTTAACAGCGAGTCAATAAACCAAACACCGCTTAATTCATCTGTACCGGTTCCGTTTGTTGGAGTGGAGAGCGTATATACTGCCGAAATATCCTTCATTTGTTCAGCTCTTTCACCAACATCAAAAGTACAATTAGCATTTTTAATTCTTCCTGAAAGAATAACCCTTGCTGAACTAAAAGAAAAATTTGAATCATTAATTGCTGCTTTTCTATCAACTGTTACTTTTAAAATCTGAGCATTAGTTAAATGACCTAATGGCTGCTCAGATTTGAAGTAAATATTTCCGTTTGCATCGGCATCTAAATTAAAAGCCCTGATAGGTTTAAACTTTGTGTTATCCTGTGCATACCAGCAAACAAATGTCATAGTATCAGGTATTGCAGGTAAGCCTGTCAGATTAACTTCAAGTGATGCAGTATTAAGTGTATCGCTGTTTTCAAAATAATCACATCCGGTTAATGAGAAGATAATAATTGAAAACAATACTATTAAATATTTCTTCATTTGAAATACCTTTTTAATATTTATAACATTTTTCATAGCGGCTACCTGATTACTGCAAATTTAGAAATATGTTTTTCGCCAGAGTCATTATCTGTAATAACTGCAATATAAATTCCGCTAACTACAATCTGATTAGAAGAAGTTACATTGTACCAATAATCATCACCACTACCGTTAGTGTGTTCTATAACTTTTACTAATTCTCCAAGTTCTGTATAAATCCTAATTGTACACTTACCGGGAATATTATAAAAAGCTATTTTATCTTCATCAAGGCTTCCGGGGAATTTGATTCCATTATACACAAATGGGTTTGGAACAATTCTAATATCGCTTAAGCTTTTTCCGGCAGGTCTTTTCAAATTAGTAGGATCATAAGTTTGTATATAATATCTGCTGCTCTCTAAAACACCGCCTGAAGGGGTTGCAACACCACCGGGATTATTACGATAACAAGTCATATAATAAAAATAATTGAATCCTCTAATAACATTCACATCTTCATAACTAGTTGCAGAAGCTGGCAGATCAGCAATCATTTCATAATCCTTATCATAATCTCCAAGTGCTCTGTAAATCCGAATTCCTGTAGGGGGATTAGGGTCGCCGCCTCTTAATTCCCAGCTGAGAAGTATTCTATCACCACCACCATCAACGTTAAAAGTATTTGGAGGCAGCGGCGGTTGCGGAATATCCCAATCGCTCTGGAAGTTAGCTGTTGCTCTTTCCCAAGTAGTAAAAAGCGAATCCCTCCCCTTCTGTATTACTAAAATATTTTTATCAATAGCACTTAGTTGTCCGTTTTTAAACTGTCTTCCATATTTTACCTGATCAGCCCGATTCATACCAGCTGCACCTTCAACTAAAACAATGCGAATACTTTCACCAAAAGGAATATTATAAGGTCCATAAGCGTTATCAAATGAGAATCCGCCTCCGGAATTCAGGGAAGGATTAGCAGTTTGATTAGCCAAAGCAACTACATCAGGACTTGTTACGCCGGTTATTACTTCAGCATGTCTGGGATTAATATGCCCTTGTGCCATCTTCAAATATTGCTGTGTCATACGGCCAATATTGTAAGCATTATCTCTGGCTGTAAAAAGTTCACCATCAGAATCATAATAAGAAGTTGTCGATGGCTGATTTTGATCATCAGTACGATCAGTAAAAGATTTATCAGCGTGAAGAGTCAAAATTCCCAAAAACTGTGTACCGCCTAATCTTCCTATTGTATCATCAGAAGCATTCCAGGTTAAGGCATTAGAATTAAGAGCCCAAATTGGACCTCCGATATTATTGTATGCAACATCTTTCTCAGTTGTATAACCATGCCAGGAATATTGAGTTCTGAAATTATTTGGATTATCAGCATCAACTCTTCCGTCACCGCGGGCATCGTTCATTGTATTTTTGCCCCATCCGGTTGAATTACCTATAACAAATCGGACAGATTGATTAACCGCATTTCTGTATGTCCAAAAAGTGTAGAAGTCCTCGATATTATTTCCGGGAAGTTCTATTTCATCATCTGCATCTGTATTGCCGGTATTCGTAAAAGTATAATCGTAAACTATGTAATTATCGTTATACTGCTGACTGAACTGGAATATTTTTCTTTCCATTGTAATACCAAGCTGTGTGTTCACCTTATTATAAATTAACCTATCCCATTTCATAGTTTCATCAATTTCATCAATTGTAACATCCTTAGAATAAGAAGGTGTACCATCAACTGAAACCACTGTGGGTTCAAATTTTGAAATTATTTTCATTTCAATCGGATAGGCTGCAAAAAACTGCGGATTTCTAGGACCGACAGTTACTACTTTATAAGGGAATGAAGTTCCATTCTCATCAGTAAAGTTTTTAGCACCAATCCACCAGCCTTTTGCTGCTTGCATATCTTGCGCTCTGTAAATAGCAGGCCATTGCATACCATATTGCTGGCGCAATACAAATCCCTCTTCAATTTCACAGCCTATCGATGAATACCAGTTGTGTAAAGAACCAGAATTCATCCAGACATTATCAAACTGTGCGTTTGAAGTTGATTGAATAAACCAAACTACTATTAGAGGCAGAAGGAATTTTATCCGCTTATTTATAATTCTGTAAAGATTCATTAGTACCTCTTATTAAATTCTTTATAACTTCTATAAATCGATATTTATTCTAAATCCAAAGAATACATCTCTTGGATTAAGAAATGAAGCATAAGGTAAATTAGGCATATCGATATAAGCTTTGTTATTTAGTACATCTTTAATAACTGATTCTCTTATATAAGACCATTTGCTTCCATTCCACTGATAATAACTTCCTGTACTGGCATCAAAATAATATGCTACAGTATTCGGATTGGTAACTGCACTTAACGATGAAGCATATTCAAGAGGCTGGAATGCAACTCCTTCAGCTCTTACATCACCTGGATTATCATCACCCGGGATATTACCATAGGAACCAAAATCTTTAACTTTATCTGCAGGTAAATGAAGTGATTTCATATAATAATCATAATCATCACCGTTAAAAAATCCTGCTCTGTAACTCATATATTTAATATTAAAGACATTGATAATATCCATAAAGAGTTCCAGATCAACCGGTCCTAAATCGAATGTTTTTGAAAGTCTGAGATCAACATTAAAGAAATCATTCCATTGGAAGTTATTTGCATAACCACCAATAACTCCGCCGCCGCCAGTCCAGCTAAAGTAATTTCCTGAGGTCCAAACAGCTAAAATGCTTAATCTGAACTGATCGAGCATATACACGCTACCAAGCTGAGGTCCCCAGCCAACAGGTGTAAACAAATCTATATTAGCTCTGCCATAAGGTCTTGGCACCGGTCGTGATTCATATAATTTTCTGGTATTACGCATTTCATTTCTATAATCAAGGGGATTTTGATAAACAGTTCCTAAACCAAAATAACCAGAAGTTGAAACCTGATAAGTATAGTTGATAAATCCTGTAATCCAATCACCTCTGTTTTTCCTGATATCAATTTCAAAACCACGGATATCCTGAAAGTTATTTGGTTCAGGTAAAGAATAATTAACACTTCCGTTTCTACTGATATAAGTAACAAGTCTTGTTTGATCAGTTACATCTTTATAATATCCTTTAATTGAAAGCAGGAATTGATCGAACATATTTTGTTCAAATCCTAACTCATAAGCAATTGTTCTGGGCAGTTCTTTAGAAGGATTTGCCATTCTGGTTACATTGAAGAAGGCTTCGCTTCTTCGCAGTAAGAAAAGGTCTTCAGGAGTTGGCATTGAGAAAAAGTGACCGTAATTAAAATATAATTTACTATCGGTTGTAATCGGAAATGCCACACCTAATCTTGGACTGAGATTAACCTGCATATCAACCTTTTCTTTAGAAAGAATAGTGTCAATACCGGGGGCAAATTTTCCTGATAAAGCAGGATCGAATCTATCGAAAATATACCAATCTCCGCCGGGATCAGAAATATCCAGTCTTAATCCCAGATTTGCAATCATACCTTCAAATTCTAATTTATCCTGCACATAGGCAGAAATTCTTTTAGGGAATGTATGCCATACAGATCTTGAGTTACTGGTTGGAAGTGAGGGCTCGATTAAAGCGTAGTTTACATTATTATCAACATAAATAAATTCAAATCCGGCTTTTGCCTGATTGAATCTATCCATCTGGCTTGTGTAATCCAGTTTCAATGTATAAACAGCAATTTTACTGCTGTCACGCGAGTTACTGAATCCAAGTCCCATATTCATTGATGAACCCATACCGCTGCTTGTTCCGCTGAAAACACCAAAAGGAGATTCATCAAAGCCTATTCCGCCAAAATAATATATTTTCGATACATCTCTTGGTCCTCCGGGATTTGTATCATAACCAGTTCCAACCCTGCTACCCACTACATCATAAAAAGTGTGTGGACTAATAACATGAGACAATTTAAAACCTATCATATTGGTATTAATAGCACTCGGATTCCAATAATCAGTAGCATAAACTCTTGAATCAAGGTAACTAGCACCTGAGCGAACATCTAGTTCACTTGTTAAACTGCTTGGAGAAGTAAACAAACCAGGTCCGCCGGAACGGCTGCTGTTTGTTCCGGTTTGTCTGCCCAGTAATCCTTCGATGGAAAGCTTCATACCTTCCATTACATTTGACGTGATTTTTATCTGTCCATTATAATCTCTATAACCGCTGGTAGCTAATCGATATAGATACATCTGTTGAGTTCTCCGGTAAGAAGCAGCAAATCTTAACCCTCCGAGATTTTCACCACCCGGAATTGGTCCGCTTAAACTCATATCAAGATCAAAATCCGGTTGAGTAATATCTGTTTGTTTTCTATGCTGCCACAGAAAAACTTTTTGTGCAGCTTCAGGTGTAAGATCATTTGTTGGGTCATCATCACCAAGAAGTTCTTCTGATACTTTGTTCCAGCCTCTGAATGGCTGATATTGCCTTTGAGTATAAATATCCCACGCACCGTTTGTTGTTCCTTCCCAGGCAACAGCATCATCTACATAAGGTCTTATCCAGTATGAATTGACAGAATTTATCGGATCACCAAAATGTTTTCTTCCTGCCGGGCGGTATCTGCCAAGCATTGAAAAATTATATTTATCTCTTTTACCTTCTTTAGTAACAACGTTAATTAAGCCTGAACGAATGTTACCATATTCAGCATTAAATCCGCCGGTTTGAATCTGTAATTCTTCGATGGATGTAAAACTGATTCCGGTATAAGGTGTATTATCTCTTTCATCTCTTAGAGTAATTCCATTTACAACAAATGCAGTTTGGTCGGAACCACCGCCTCTGATGGTTAAACCCTGAACACCGGCTTGTAAACCAATTACACTGGAAACATTGACAACAGGCAGTGTTTTGATTTCTTCAACATTCAGGTTTACAACACTTGATGACACGTCCTGCTTAACAATAGGCTGTGTAGCTACAACAACCACTTCTTCCGTTTGGAAAGAGCTTAGTTGAAGATTTGCATTAATTTCTGTTGTTAAGCCGATATTAACTTTTACATCCTCAAATGATTGCGGTGTATAACCTACCATTGATATTCTCATATTATATAATCCCGGCGGAACATTAAGAATAACATAATATCCTTCAATATCGGTAGCAGCACCAATAGTTGTTCCTTCAAGAATGATATTTGCACCAATCAATGCTTCACCGGTTGAAACATCTTTAACAACACCGGTTATTTTACCGACTTGTGCAAATGAAGGTATTGAAAAAATGGTTAGGATGAGTATACAAAAGAGTAGCAATTTTCTCATAGATTCTTACTCCTTAATTAAATGATTCTCTAAATATTAGAGTAATAATTTTTTTGAAGGCTTTATTATCTTTCAAGAGCCAATTATATATTTAGAACAAAACTAAAAAAGTTTGAATTTACACTAAAAATCTAACCAAATTAGTTTCTAAAGTCAATTTCTCAAATCCGATATAGGACATAAAAACAAAGATAATTTAACGGACAAATAATTATTTCTTAAAAATTCTTCCTTATGACTGTCTTTATTGAGCTAAATGGGATTGTTCATATAACATT
>Ga0116185_1002024_pt1 | contig 19438 bp, 10 predicted proteins | sample AD_JPNNA7_MetaG_FD_89754 | JGI IMG/M metagenome (GOLD analysis project Ga0116185, IMG submission 89754) | Active sludge microbial communities of municipal wastewater-treating anaerobic digesters from Japan - AD_JPNNA7_MetaG | ecosystem: Engineered > Bioreactor > Anaerobic > Digestate | place... | reverse complement strand
CTTTTTCTTTTGTCTCTGTGGTTGTATTTATTTTTGGTATAACTTTCCAGCTATCATTATCATATTCATAACCCACAAGATCAAGATTTCTTTGAACTTCGTGTTTATTTAAATGATATGGAACAATATGCTTATAAACATGCATTAATGATGAATTATCAAATCCAAAAGACTCTCTTACCTGTAAATTTAAAACGATCAGAGCCGTTCTGAAAGATCTATGCGCCGAATAAACTCTAGTATATCCGTTTTCAGATAACTCTTTTGAGAATTTATAGGTTTTAAAAACTGATTTATGTTTACCTCTTTTATCCAGAACAATTACGTTATCAACCGATTCAGATGCACCGAATATTTCTTTCGTACCTGGAATACACAGCACATCAATCACACAATCCGGACTGGATTGCTTAAGCATCTGCAATGCAGGTAAAGTTAAAATAGCATCACCAGGAAATGCTGTTTGTATAAATAATATTTTTTGTTTTTCTGACATTTAATGTTTCCAGCGCTTATGCATCCAAAACCATTGTTCAGGATACTCTTTGATATATTTTTCCAGATACACCAACATTCTTTTTGAAAGCTCTTGAATACTCTCTTCATTGTTGGCAGGTAAATTTTCTCTGTTAATTTCTTCAAGAACTATTTTATATGTAAAATCAGGTTGCCTTACAGCGATTCCGTAAATTATCGGTGAATTCATTTTTAACGAAAGAACTGCCGGTCCGGTATATACAGAAGTTTTTCTTCCAAAGAAATCAAGTTTTATACTTTCTTCCGGACCTCTTTGATCAGCTACCATTGCAACAATTCCTTTTTTCATCAAAACTGAATATACATTTCTTATTGAAGCCCCAAGAGGCACAACTTCGTTATTCCATCTTGTTCTTACTTTGTTCATCCAATCATTAACAAGTGAGTTTCGCTGAGGTTTAACAATTACAGAAAATTTTTTATTTGTCTGCAGTCCTCCGGCAATTGCACAATATTCCCAATTTCCAAAATGCGCAGAAAGAACAATCAAACCATTATTTTCTGAATATCTTTTATTTAAAATATCGAGATTATAAAATTTTACACATTTATTTAATTGCTCTTCTTTAATCCAGGGAAGATATAAAATTTCAACCAGAGTAATAAAAAAACTATGATACGTTCCAAAAGCTATTTTATTAATTTCTTTTTTAGATTTTTCCGGAAAAGCATTAATCAGATTGTCAAATACAACAGCTTTTCGTATAGGGATAAAATTGTAAAACAGAACAGCCAGTATTTTTGCTGCTTTCTGTGATTTCTTTAATCCAATTATACGACATATACTGCTTAGACTTAAAAATAATATGTACTCAATGCGGTTTTTCAATATTTTATTTTCTTACTAACGTAAAAATAACAAATGAAGAGATATGTTGGAGGGAATAATTTATTAAACCCAAAACACAATTAAAGGATAATTTAAATTATTTTATCTAATGTTTATACGTCTTGCCCAATTATCATCTCTTAATTCACCACGCTTAGTAGAGTTAATCAAAGTATAATCAGAAAAACCTGTCAGATCACCGAAGATAAAAAATACACCACCTTCTATATCGGTGTATTGCCAAATTTCGTATGGTCTTGTTTCCAACTGATTAGGATATCTTTCAATTTCCGTTGGCTCACCATAAAGTAAATAAACTCTTCCTCTATCGGTTTTCCATCCGGGTTTGCCCATAGAAGTAAATCTTTCATTACTAAGCGCAACACGCTGTAAATACTGTCTGAAATATTCATTTTCCGGTAAAGATGAATTTTCATCTTTTGCTTTCCAGAATTCATACATAAATTCTCTTTTACCGTCAATCGTGTTTAACTTTTTATATCTCTCAATATCATCTTTACTGGAAATATATCTGGATTTATCAAACAGATCATCAAGCTCTTCTTCAGACATAGAGCCAAATGCAGAACTCAGGACAGAAGTAGTTGAAATTTCAAATGAGTCTTCAACAGCAATATCAGGATTATATACAAAAAACTTTTTTGCCGTTGATATTCCGATGTTTGCTGCACTGTCAATCAATGATATAACCAAAGTATAAGTATCTGTTGGAAAAGAAGTTAAAATCTGAGATCCTACTTCTACACGGCTATCAGAATTTCTTAAAAAATATTTATGTTTTTCTTTAACAAGTTTTCCGCGGCTGTTGTAAAGCAACTGGCTCATTTTTATTTGCGGACTTTTTAACGATTCAGATTGAATGTTGTAAATTTCCAGATAAAAGAATAATACAGGTTGTAAGCTGCCAAATACTAAATTCGGAATAGGAATAACTTCATAAGTATTTTTATAAAAAATAGAATTTTTATTTTCACTTCCCTGAATTATTTTTGAAGCGAGTTGAATATCACTAATCTGTAAATTATCGTGTAAAAAAGGTGTAATCCTTATCTCTTCAGAAATAATTCTTGATTTTGAAACATCATTTAAATCACTACCCGTTACTTCACAAATGTAATTACCTTTTGGAACTACAAAACCCAATGAACCGACAAGCATCTGATTTGAAACCAGACTGGTATCTATATCATGTTGAACCTTCCAGTAATTATAAATCAGTGTATCCCCTGTATTTGAATCCTTAATAAAAACTTTTAATAGTCCCTGCAGATTTGTATGCGAGTTCTCACTGATTACTTCTAATGATGCCTGATTAAACGAATAGTATAACTCCAGGAAATTGGAAGTTGAATCATATCTGAATTGTGCATAATCAAATTCAAAATTAAAGCCAGATTGTGGAAAACCATTAAAAATAAAAAGTATAGGTAAGATAAGAAGTTTTTTCATTCAGTTATTCTCTTTATTAAATAAAAAAGCGCCTATTATAAATAATAGACGCTTTAAATTTACACTATGTTCCTGTTATTGGAAAGATAATTTTACAGTAAAAATATGATTAGAAGTTGGGAACTCCTTAACATCTCTGTAAGCATAATCAAACGAGACACCAATATCAGAAAAATCATAATTTATACCTGCACCGGCAGTAAATCCGTAAATTGATTCATCATTATTTTCAGTAGATAACTGATATCCGCCTCTTAAGAAAAATGTGTTCATATAACTATATTCTAACCCTAAGTTAAAGGCATCTTCTAATGAGTTATTTGCAGTAAAAGTGCTTGCAAGATTAAGCATATTTTGTTCATCAAAAGATTCCTTATAAGCCAAACTTAACTGAAAATAGCTTGGGATCTGAAATTCTTCAGCAACCACTTCATAGGTACCATTCGGCGCACCAATAACGGAACCGGGAACACCTGTTTGAACACGCAAGTCCTGTCCGCCGTACACCATATTTGGACCGATATTATGGATAGCTGCTCCAATTGAAAGCTGTTCAGTAAATTTATATTGCACACCGGCATCAATAGCAAAACCAGATGCATTAGTATTACCAATGTTTTCGCTAATTAACTTGAAATTTGTTCCAATTGAAACTCTGTCAGTAAGAACTTTAGAATAAGTTAAACCTATAGTCATAAAATTTGGTGAATAAGTATAGCCTGTTCCATCAGGAAATTCATTTGTAGTAACAGGAATATCACCAAAATCAAAAGACTTAAAGCTTATGGCGATTGATCCCATATCGCCGAGATGAGTACCGACAGCAAAGTATGACAAATTGATGTCTGCTACATAATTCATATAACTAAACATCGCCTCAGTTCTCTGGGAAATGTCTAATCCTGCAGGATTATAGTATATGGATTCTAACCCAATCACATTTGCAACAAATGCTCCGCCGGTTGCAATACTTCGGGCACCTACCGGTACAAGCAATTGGTCAGCACCGTTAGTACCCTTTCTTGATTTGTCCCCTGCGTATAATGAAATACTGAAGAGAACAATAAATAATAGAATTAAATTATTTTTCATTTTTAAACTCCAATATGTTAAATAAATGCATCCTTGTACCATAAATCTAACCGAATGCTAAAATCTTGGTAATTGTTTTTGCGGCATAATAATCGAGAATTTCAATACTTTCTCGCCGTATTTGGGTGAAGAAACAATTGCCAGATATAAACCAGATGCAACTCTTAATCCTGACTCATTCAACAGATCCCACGACAAAAATGGAGAAGTAGAAACAGGATCTTTGACGAGTGTTCTTAATAATTGTCCAGACAAGGAGTAGATTTTAATTGTTACTTCCTCATTTGGCAGATTTGTAAAGGTTACAAACGGATCATCGGCTGCTAATCCGGTATATGCTGTATATGGATTATATCCATACATTGGATTTGGAAAAACATTCACTTTGTCAAAAAGTGCTCTTTCCTGTTCTTCAGTCAGTGCTCCATCAACAGATGTTGTAAATTCAAATTCGTCAAGAGATGTATAAGGATAAGTTAATACAGGAATTGTAAACTTATCTCCTGCTGAGTAAAACGAGCTTGAATCTTTACGTTGAATACTGACTACATACAACGTATTAAAATATGGAGAAAGTGCAATATCCCTTTGAGTTTGAGTAGCATTTGCATCTGCAGGAATTGTATATCCTTTCAGGTCTGCCCAAACAACACTGGATGCCGGGAAATTGCCTTTGTATTCCATCTGATTTCCATTCGGATCATATTCAGAATTAAAAATAAATATAAATTCAGCAGTAGCTTCAACATTGGTACCCGGATCCCAAATACCATCCGGATTTCCGCCATCGTTTTGTACTCTTTCTAAGAATCCTACTGCAAGCTGCTTACTTTCACCATAGGCATCATCTTTTATCCAGGCTGTAAATGGTACATCCACAAATCCTTCACCTATTTTACCAATCTGCGGAATCAAACCAGGCGGAACGGCAGAATTGTCTGCTGTTACACCGCCAGCGTAAATATAGCTGCTTCTTCTTGTTGGTAGATTAGCTCCGACAAATCCTACTAAATACCTATATGCTTTCCCTTGTTCACCAAACCTTAATTCAACATTTCTTAAATCAAATGCTGATACTATTTTCGTATTTAAGTTAGTAAGTGTACCGGGCATCTTGGCAAGCTTTTGTCCATCTTTAATATTGTTAGCAAGATAAGCAAAATAAGTTTTTGCTGTATCTGAGCTGTACCATTTCGATGAGGCGGAGGCAGTCAATTTACCAAGCTTAGGTGTTTTCTCTTGCAGTTTAACAATAAATCCATCTGTTGCCTGGAAGTTGACCCCGGTGTTATTGTACAAGTAAAATTTTGCCGAATCCAGAAGGACCTGGTTTTTTGTTTTATTAGTTAATTTCCAGAATGAGGAAAACTTTTCAGTAGATTTATCCTGGAAGAAACTAACATTGTATGTATCACCGGTTAAATTTTGCTTTTCAACAATATCAAGCTGCATTTTACCTTTTGCCGGTCCATCATTACTTTTTATATCTAATAATTCTACAGGGGGTCTATAAATATCTTCGCCCATAATAACAGTCTTAACCAGGTTAAGAGCTTTTGGATTTTCAACCGCCTGAACAAAAGTTTGATCGCTCAAATAATAATTACCATAATCACCATATTTGCCACCATCCTTATTAAAAAGGGCAAGCGTATCGTAGTTAACTCCATAAGCAGTGACTAAGAAATAATATGGTTTCCCTTTTATAAGATTACCGGAAGTAAAAGGATCCTGTGTAATTCTGAATCTGATTCTTCCCAGCTCAGGATCTTTATAAATAATAGTATCTAAAAGATTTGATTCAGGAGCAGCCGGGTATAATATTTCAATTGCCCCGGTATTTCCATCTTTTGCATAAAGATTATTTACAAAATCTTTTATCTGATATCTTCCGATCAATTTTATATTAGGTTGATTATTAATCTGTTCTGATGTATTGAATGTTTGTAATGCATAAACATTATAACCGCCAAATTTTACATCCCAGGTTTTAGATTTACTTGTATATTTAAACTGATCAGGAGTTGACCAGCTTAGATCAATAAAATCTTCATTGCTTTCAGTAACAACTTCAGGCGCCGGAGGAGCAGAAGGTGCAAGGTAATTAAGATTGAATATTGTCTGTGCACCATCATCAATAGCTCTGGCTACTGTAATTGAATTTAACGGATCAGTACCCTGAGCAACTACATAAGCAACTACAATTTCTTTCTCTTCATTTTTCTTAAGAATAAAGGGACCAGTATTTGTCATTTGACGGCAATCCGATTCTTTCGTGTTAATCCATCCTATTCCGTTACCATTATCAGCTACAGGATCTCCTGAGTACCAAATGTTTGGATCAACTGTATTACAATCTATTCCTTTGACGGTTCCATAAGGGAATGTACACGGATCAACATCCGAACCATCCATTGCTTTTCCCATCATATAATTTCTGGCTTGTTCTCTGTTATCCGGATCTCTTAAGGACGGGTCTCCGTTTATATATTGAATAAATGAAGCAATGGGCAAATTCATAGCACCCGGCATTTTATGGACACCAATGGTTTGACCACGATAACTATAAGCAGTATCCAATGGAGTGTCAATGCCATCATCATATATTCCGTTTCCATTAACATCATCAAAAGTAACTCCTGGTATATAATCAACCGGTCCTGAGAAAAAGTCAATCATAAAGCAAGGAGGCTGTGAACCATATTCAGCATCCGGACCATTGTTATAAGTATAACCGGCATTTCTGCCAACATCAGAGCCAACCAGATCATCAGTAGCATCTCCTAAATCCACATCTGACCAAACTCCAAAAAATACACTATCAAGCTGAGCTGGCTCATTGGGATCATTTAATCCCACATACTTAAAACGATATCTGACAAAAATTAAGTTTCCGATAGCTCCACCGGAAGCATACGCAAAAACAGTTTGTCTTACTTCAATGCCGTATGGCGGAACATTATTATATCGCCTTTGAGGAGCAGGCACACCATCCCAATACACACACCAAACTGTTTCATCGCCAAGTATATCAGGTCTATCTTCATCAAGGTCCCATTCACCATTTCCGTTTTTATCAACAGGATTATAAACACCATCGCCATCGCCATCATAAAAATCTGCTCCTAAATCAACTGCATCTCTCCAATCCTGCCAGGCAGTACCAAATGCAGGATCGCTTACTTTAACAACATATAACTGCGCTCTGCTATCGCCTGTAGTTCCTGCTAATCCTGGTAAATAGTCTTCAATCAAGCTTGCTGAAGCTACTGCATTTGAAAACAGGGTACCATTAGCATAACCGCTTAACATAAATCCACCGGAAAAAAGGAACACATGCCCACCAAATTTTCCACCGGCACCGTCAATAATCGGATTTGGATCCGGAATATTAACCGCTGCAAGTATTCCTTTTCGATTTATCGGTAAATTGAAATTATTAATATTTAACCTGTATGCATCTCCTTTTTTCCCACCCTCATCATTTGTTGCAGTAACTTTTGATAAGGTTTGAGAATGCAAAGGTTTTGTTCCATTTTTATCATCACCCAAAAATCCCATTGAAATAGGAATCAGCATTACTAATAAAAGAATTATCAGAGATTTTGGGTATTTACTCTTGGTTATTTTCATTTTAATTGACCTCATATCTTTAAATATTCAAAATTTTAAAAACTGATATTCGAGAAATTCAACTTTAAGCCTAATTTAATCAGTCTTGGAATACCATAGTTAGCCGGGTTGTTTTCTAACGACATATAATCCATAACATACCCTTCTCCATTTTGTTGCGCAGCAACTTTTCCGCTTGGAGTATTTAAGAAACCAGTAGTGCTTGGGCTTCCGGTTGATCTATAAACACCAACTACGTTATCAGCATCAAGCAGATTTTCTATCCATAAGTATGGTGATATAATTATATCTCCAAGAGCAAAGCTTTTTTCCAACTTCAAATCAACTCTGAATGAAGAGGGACCATAAGCTGAATTAATATAGCCAACAGTTTTTGAGAATATACCGTTATCGCCTAACAGATTCCATTGATCCATCGGAGTGTAAGGTCTGCCGCTGTTAAACGAAAGTAACATATTAGCATTAAACATCTCCAGCCAGCCTAATTCACCTTTCGGAACATAGAAATCGATGTTAATAATTCCGGTATGTCTTTGATCGAAACTTAAAGGTGCAATTACTTTTGGTGCAGCGTTATCAAGATTTCTAAAAACTGCAGTTTGACTTGATGATGTTGAAGAGCCTGTCCCTTCTGCTATCTGAAATGTATATTGAGCTGACACACTGAAATAACTTAAGTGAGTTACATCCAAAGAAAATGCCAATCCTTTTGTAGTTCCAAAATCAGAATTCTCAGGATAAATTGCATCTATAAGTTCACCACCGGCAACTCTTCTGAATTTATGGTTTTGCACATTAACTAATCCGCGGATGTTCTTATAAAATGCAGTAATATTTAATGCTGAGTTGTCACTTAATAATTGTCTGAATCCAACTTCATATTGAACTGTCTCTTCGGATTTTAATGCACCGTTAAATCCGCTTTGCGGTGCCATAATTAAATAATCATTATAGCTGTAAGGTCCAAAGTAAACATCGTTTAATATCGGCAGCTGGATAAATCTTCCATATTGAGCGTGGAAAACAGTACCGCTGGTTACAGGAAATCCAATTCCGATTCTTGGAGATAATTCAACTTCTGCATCTCTAAGTTTGAAATCACCCGGATCAAAGTTTTCGGGATCAGTTCCGCCGGCATAAGGTAATGCAGGATCTTTTAATACATAAGATTTCAAGTTGAAATAATCCATTCTTAAACCAATATTCAATACAATATCACTAAGCTCAAATCTATCTTGTAAATAAGCATAAGCGATATCTGGTTTATATGGTCTTAAAAATTGATTAGGCTCATCTGAAGTAGTTTTATTTTTGCCTGAAACATCATAACCATATACAAAGGGCTGTAATGCCTCCCATTTCTCAGTTTCAGTTAAAGTGTTTGGCTGCATAGCATACTGTCCGGCATAAACACCATATCCTCTTACAGTATGTGCAGAGTAACCAGCGCCAAACTCCAACAGGTGTTTGTCAATTTGCGAGGTTATATCAAAATCCAAGAAAAATGCGCCATCTTCTCGTCTTTGATATAAACCACTTCCGGAATATCCATAAGATAAAAATACTCCATTTGCATCACGTGGCTGTTGAATTCTGTTTCCTGATGAACTTAAAACAGGCAAACCATCAGCTCCAAGCCGAGCAGGATTTAATCCATCACCTGCCAAATAAACTCCAAGTTCTTCTTCCCAGTATTTTGCATTTCCGTAAAGTTCCAGATTATCTTTTAGGAAAGGAAGATATCTTTTGTAATTATATACTTTGTAACCAAAATTGAAATTCCAGAATGTAGTGTTACTAACAGTTTGAGATAATCTTGAATTTAACGATATATTATCTTCAGCAAATTCTGGATTAAATCTTGCATTATTTTTTTGATATAAATAAGAAATTACCTTAGCAACTCTGCTGTTATACAAAGCACTAAGATTTAATGAAAAATCACCCATTCTATGGTTTGTTTTACCGGATAATCTCCAAGCGCTTGCTGGATTGTTCTGATATCCTTTATAAGTTTTTTCTATTGATGGGAATGATAGTTCAATTGCTGAAGGATTAGCATCTTGATACCAACCTCTTTCAGCAGATAAAAATATAGTATGCTCTGGTGTACCAGGAATTATTGGTCCACTAATAGTACCGGCATATAAGTTATATCCAAAATCATCTGTAAAAGATGAAGTCAATAAATCTGCCAGAACTGTGTAAGTTGACTGTCCTGATTTAGTTGTAACATTCACAATACCTGATTGTGCCTGACCATATTTTGCCTCGTAACCGCCAACCTGAAATGAAATCTGTTCAATAGCAACGTTACTTACCTGTGCAGCAGATGATCCGCTGTAAAGATTATTCTGCGGAACACCATCAATTATGTAAAGCACTTCATTGCTTCTGCCGCCTCTTACGTTTAAAGCAGCATTTCCTGACTGACCGCCGCTGCCTTCAAGAACAACAACACCGGATTGCAGTGAAGCAATATTTGTAACTCCACGCACCGGTAATTTTGAAATCTGGTCCGCATCAATAACCTTAACAGTATTTGTTGCTTTCTCTTCAAAGAACTTTCTATCTACTACCACAATATCTTCCAAAGTAAAGTCTGTAGAAAGCTCGATATTTAATTCATAGGTGATTCCGGCAACAACTCTTACTCCCTCGATTGTTTTGGCAGCATAACCAACATAGCTGGCTTTAACATCATAGGTACCGGGAGTAATATTCAACACGAAATAATCTCCGTTGACATCTGTAGCCGCACCGGTTTGGGTTCCGATAAGAATCACGTTTGCGCCGATTAATGGTTCCTTGGTAACTGCATCAATTACTTTTCCACTTAATTTACCCACACCGGTTTGTGCTTGTAAAAAAGGGATAAACAGTAACGAAAGGAACACAATGCTAAAAAGTTTTGTAATCGAATTTTTCATCTCGTCTCCACTATTTTTTTTGAGATTAGATATTTTTTCATCTCATCGATTTATTTCAAATAAAAAAAGCGGATGGTTTGCAATTGAATTACAAGAAGCCACCCGCTTTTAAATTAAAGAATCATATTACTTCATTAACATCATTTTTTTAGAAGAAGTAAAATTACCAGCAGTAATTGTATAAACATACATACCGGATGCTAAGTTAGATGCATTAAAGTTAACTTCGTATGAACCAGCTTCTTTAACTGTATTAACTAAGCTTGCAACTTCTTTACCAAGCATATCATAAACTTTAATATTTACATTGCTTCTTTCAGCAACAGAATATTTTATAGTTGTGCTTGGGTTAAACGGATTTGGATAGTTTTGCTCCAGGTTGAAATTGTTAGCAACTACAGGATTTTCGTTAACATCTGATGACTGAGCAACTACCATACTATAGTAATACCAATCACCGACAGCATTACCGTTTTGTGGTTTGTTACCGGATGTTGGAGGATTAAATAATGATTGACCAGGAATAGGATCAACAAAATATAAGAAATGTGCTACTACATCACCATTAGGAAGTACTTCAAGTCTTCTTGCAACACTTGGATATGTTTCAGAAACCAGTTGATCACCAAGTACTGTCGGAGTTGACCAAGTTACACCGCCATCAGTTGAAACTGTCCACTGTAAGTCTGTATAAAAAATTGTCCAGGAGTACTGTCCGCCATCACCGGGATAAATATTTATCGGACTTGAGCCAACAGCACCGCTGTATTCCGGAGCAGCCCAGATAACAAATACAATCTGACCGTCATCAGTAATACTTACGCTTGGATAAGCCTGACCAATACCATTTCCCGGTCTGTCATCAACCATAATAGTGCTCGGTTCAAATGCAACTGCCGGAACAGAAACTTCCAGCCAGTCTTCATCACGGCTATTCCAATAAAGAAGTGGAAATGCGTTAACAGTATCTCTGTTAGCATTTACTCCGGCACCATAGCCATTAATAGCCATGTGAATTACACCGTCTTCGGCAACATTAGCATTTAACTGACCAAAATTTTCAAAGAAAGGAGCTAAATTTTGATTGTTAGCAACACTGAAATATCCATCTAAGCCTATAACTTTTCCAGTCCAGTTAGCACCAAAATCGGTAGTATGATACAAGTACAAACCATCTTCACCTTGATACAGGGTTTTCCAGCCACCAACAGTAGCCATATATTTACCACCGGCAGCACCATAAAGCGGATTTTCAGAAGGACCATCACCAGCAGTACTGACGCTTGTATCACCTTCACCAATTGAACTAACAAGTGTAAAACTGCCGCCAGCATCTGTTGATACAAAAATGTCTGCGTTGGTATCCATAACCCAGATTGTTCCATCAGGATGATAGTAAAAATCAGGGAAGTTGCCGCCGACTGTAGTTGTTGGGAATGGCTGAACTGGTTCAAGGTTTTCAAGGTCAATAACTGTTTGGTTTCCTGTTCCACCTGAGTGAGCCATAACGAAAGCTTTACCATCGAGCGGGCCACCAACGCATAACTGTGTTGTTCCCCATCCTAATGATAAAGATGGATTAAATGCATTGAAAACATCAATAGGGGCACCAAATGCTTTGTAACCAAATGGAATATATCTTGCAACCGGAGGTGAAACTGTACCATCTCTTCTCATTCCGACAAAAAATGGATCTAAATTATCTTCGCCATCAATATCAGCAAGATCAAGCATTTTTGGAATAACATTATTACCGGCGTAATCATAATCTGTTTGCATAAATAATTCGCCGAATGATGAATTAATTTTTTCTAACTTCATTGATTGAGAAACTGGTGCATCATAATTGGGGTCAAGCACCATTCTTTTCTCTTGTCCAACTTGTGCATTAGCTGTAAAAATAAAAGCTAAAGCAAAAAACAAAATTGAAAGTCTTTTGATCATAACGATCTCCTTTTATTTGTGTGTTATTGGTTAGTTGAATTAAATAATTAATAAATAATATTTCTCTCTTTAGACTGACTTAAATTACTATAATTTGCAATTTTAGTCAAGAAATTAAGCTTTTTTATTTTATTGTATGAAATAATATAATTTGCAAATAATATCAAGTCAAACTATCTTCAATCATTTCAGACGATAATCTGATAGATTTCGAAAATTCCATCTAAAGATTGTATAATCTGAATAATATTATCCGGAATTCTGCTATCAACATTTATAAATGTTAATGCTTGTTTACCTTTTTCAATTCTTCCAAGGGATAAGCCAGCAATGTTGATATTAGCGTCAGCTAAAATTTTCCCTACTGAAGCAAGCATACCCGGCTTATCTTCATTTATATATAACAACATATAACCTGTCGGATTCAATTCAACATCATAATTATCAATCTTTACTATTCTTATTTCATCAACTCCGAATAAAGTTGCTGCAAATATTCTGTCGTCTTTTTCCGTATGAATTTCGGCAGTAACAAGATTTTTATAAACACTGCTGTCGTCACTTTTTTTAATATTTACAGGAATGTTCAGATCATCAAAAAGTAATTGTGCATTTACATAGGTAACTATCTGATCTACTCTGTTTGTTAAAAATCCTTTCTGAAAAGCAGTGGAAAATTCTGTAGCATATTTATGAAGCGATTTTCCAGATAAATTAATATCTATACTTTTTAGCGGATCTGTTAAAAGCTGAGAGGTAAAAACACCCAATGATTCGCATAAATGGATGTATGAAAGAGAATCTTTATCCAGATTTTCTGCAAAACCGCGGATATTTACTGCAGCCGTAATCTTATTATCTAAAAAGTATTCTTTTATCTGTTCAGAGATCTGTATGGCTACCAGTTCCTGTGCTTCATCGGTTGATGCACCAAGATGCGGTGTACAAATAATTTTCGGATGATTAAAAATTATGTTTGAAAACTCAGGCGGCTCTTTACTATAAACATCAAACGCAGCACCTGATACAGTACCGGATTCAATAGCTTCAACAATGTCTGATTCGTTAACAATGCCTCCACGGGCACAATTGATTACCTTAACACCTTTTTTACATTTTTCAAATGTAGTTTTTGAAAGCAGATTTTTTGTTGAATCATTGAGCGGGACATGCACTGTAATAATATCAGCTTTAGGCCAGATCTGCTCAGGAGTTAAAATATCAATTCCAAACTCATTAGCTTTATCACTGGAGATAAGCGGATCAAATCCAATCACATCCATTCCGAAAGCTTTTGCTCTTTTAGCTACTTCTTTACCTATTTTGCCCAAGCCAATTACTGCGAGGGTTTTTCCGCGGAGTTCTGTGCCGTTATATTTTTTTCTATCCCATCTGCCTTCAGCTAACGATCTGCCGGCTTGCGGAATATTTCTGCAAAGCGCTAATATCATTGCAAAAGTATGTTCAGCAGTGGAAATTGTATTTCCGCCCGGCGTATTCATAACAAGAATACCTTTTCGGGATGCTGCTTTTACATCGATATTATCAACTCCGGTTCCTGCTCTTCCAATAACCTCCATATTTACCATATTAGAGATTAATTCTGCATCAACCTTGGTAGCACTTCTTACAATAAGTGAATTATAATCCGGAATTGTTTTTATTAATTCTTCTCTGGTTAATTGTGTATTGTATGTAACTTCAAATCCTGCGGATTTAAGCAAGGCTACACTTTTCTCATTAACCTGATCTGATATGAGAATTTTTTTCATCAGGAAAGATTTTTTATAAGACGTTAAAATTATTAATTATAATACTGATTCCAGCTTTTGCTTTAGTTGAACTTTTGGAACAGCGCCGATAATCGTTTCAGCAACTTTTCCGGCTTTAAAAATCAGTACTGTTGGTATGCTTCTTACGCCGTATTTGATAGCTGTTTCCTGGTTGTTATCAACATCAAGTTTTCCTACCTTTGCTTTCCCCTCAAACTCACCGGCAAGTTCTTCAACAAAAGGAGCAATCAGTTTGCATGGTCCGCACCATACTGCCCAAAAATCAACTAGTACGGGTTTATCGGATTGTAAAACTTCTGTATTAAAATTCTGATCTGTAAATTCCATTGGTTTCATATTTATACCTAAAAAATAAAGTGATACTTATATTAAATTGGATTTTTTTCTCTGTCCGACATAATTAACAATATCTTCTCCGCCATCGGCATGAATTAATCCTCCTGATACCCACTCACCGCCATCTTTACAAAGAAGTGAAATAACTTTTGCTATATCTTCAGGAGTTGTTAATCTGCCCTGCGGATTTTTTCTTTCTGCAATTTCAATCAGTTCAGCATTACCCGGAATCTTTCTCAGAGCAGGAGTATCAGTAACACCAGCCATTATAGAGTTAACAGAGGCACCATATCTTGCTCCGAGTTCTACTGCTAATTGTCTTATATGAGATTCCAGTGCAGCCTTTGCAGCCGATACAGCACCATAAAACGGTATTATCGAGTGTCCGCCGGAACTTGTCATTGCAAAAATTCTTGCACCGTTAGCCATTAAGTTATTTGATACAACATCCTGAACCCAGTAAACAAGCGAATGTGCCATAACATCAAGAGTCATTTCAAGTTGTGCTTTTGTAATTGCCTGTTCATTATCACCGGGGATAAATGGCCTTAATGTGCCAAATGCAAGTGAGTGCATAATAACCTTGATTAAAGGTTTTCCGTTAAGATATGATTTTATTTCGTGTATTATTCCTTTTCGCTTTACTTCATCAGCAGCATTTGCATTAAAAAACTTCGCCTCAACCCCGGCAGATTCAATCTCTCTGATAATTCTTTCAACATTATGCATAGTTGCCTGCCGATCAAGGTGAACGCCAAGAATGTTAAATCCATCTTTAGCTAATTTAATTGCTGTTGCCTCTCCAAAACCGGAAGAAGCACCAAGTATTAAAGCATAAAGTTCCTGTTTATCAGTTTTTTTCATCTAATCATTCTTCCTATGAGTTTTATATTTTATTGAGGGCAATAATACAAAATCGGAAATAGCTAAACAACAATCACTATTTCCGAAATTCTACTTAGATTTTAAAATCACAGCATCATCACCAAGTAACAAAGTTAATGACTTAATTAATTCCGGTGTAATTTTTACTCTGCTTTCCGTCAATGAAAAAAGTTTCCCTTTATCAATTCCGTTTTCAGTAAGATTGATAAATATCGGAATGTTTCCTTCTGATTTTTCAAATATGCTTTTTAGCTGTTTTAATTTTTCTGCAGCAACTTTTTGTTTGCTGATAAGAAGACTAATGCTTCCGGTAAGTTCATTTGCAACATTCTTCATCGGAATAACTTTGTTAACCTGCATTTTTACAGCATCACCACTGCTTTCCAGACTTCCGACAACAAATACCGGCTCTTCATCTTGTACAAATTTTCCAAACTCATCATAAGCTTTTGAAAACATTAAACATTCACAGCTCCCGGTAAGATCATCAAGTTTAAAGAAAGCCATCATCTTTCCGGCTTTATCAAATTTTGTTTTCAATTCAGTTATCACACCACAAGCGCGAACATCTCCTTTTTCTTCTATTCCTTCAGTTTCGCCAAGATGGATTGAAGCAAAAGAATTAAACTCTAATTCATATTTTCTTAACGGATGATCAGTTAAATAAAAACCTATTACCTTTCTTTCGTGTGCAAGATATTCTTTTTCACTCCATTCTTTAACATCGGGCAGTTTTGGTTCTTTTAATAATGCTTCTTCTGTTCCTCCGAACAATGAATCACTTGAGAGCATTTTAGAGTTTTGTAACTTATGCGCAAAAGTTAATGCAGGTTCAATGGTTTCAAAAAGCTGTGAACGATTTTTAGTTATATTATGAAATGCTCCGGAAAGTACAAGTCCTTCCAAAGCTCTCTTGGTAACTATCCGGTTATCAGTATTAGCACAGAAATCAAAAATGGAATTAAAATCCCTGCCAAGTTTATTTTTTGCATTTATAATTTCTTTTACTGCCGGAACTCCAACATTCTTTATTGCAGACATACCAAATTTTATTTTACCTTTTTCAGCCTCAAAGAATAAAGAAGGATTGTTTATATCCGGTGGTAATACTTCTATCTTTTGTTTACGGCAGTCATCAAGGAACTTTGTTATTTTATCTGTGTTTTCAAATTCATTTTTTAAGTTAGCTGCAAGAAACTCCGCCGGATAATATGCTTTAAGATAAGCTGTTTGAAATGCAATTAAACTGTATGCAACTGCATGACTTTTATTAAATCCGTAATTAGCAAATTTGAAAATTGTTTCGAATATATCTAAAGCAATTCTTTTACTAACACCATTTTTTACAGCACCTTCAGTAAACACAACTTTCTGTTCTTCCATCACCTTAAGATCTTTTTTACCCATTGCTCTACGTAAAAGATCTGCATCGGCTAAACTCATTCCACCGACTTTATTTGCTATCTGAATAACCTGTTCCTGATAAACAATAACTCCGTAAGTTTCTTTTAGTATTGGTTCAAGTATCGGATGTGAATACTTAACTACTTTTCTGCCGAGTTTTCTATCAATAAAATCATCAATATTTTCCATTGGTCCAGGGCGATATAATGCATTCATAGCTGCCAGGTCATTTAAACTTGAAGGACGAAGCTGTTTTAAATATTCGCGCATCGGTCCGGATTCAAACTGAACACTCCGGTTGTTTGTCCTTTTGAGAAAAGCTGAAAAGTCTTTTCATCATTAAGCGGGATTTCATCGATATCAATTTCCACATTGTGATTTTTTTTAATCATCTCAATTGTATCACGGATGATTGTAAGTGTCCGAAGCCCGAGAAAATCCATCTTAAGCAGACCTGCATTCTCAATATCCTTCATCGAAAATTGTGTTACGATATCCTGCTGCGAAACTGCATTTGCAAGCGGAACATATTTACTTACTTCATCTGGAGTGATTACAACACCAGCAGCATGCTTTGATGCATTACGATTCATTCCTTCAAGAACTCTTGCATACTTTAAAAGATTCTGAATATCAGTTTCAGTTGATTCTTTTACCCATTTAAGATCAGGAACTTCTGCAAGCGCCTGATCAATCGAATAAACTTTACCGAACTTTGAAGGAATAAATTTTGTAATCTTGTTTACAGTGGGAATAGGAATTTTTAAAACACGTGCTACATCACGCAAAACTGCTTTTGAAGTTAACTTATTAAATGTAATTATCTGGCTTACGCAATCAGCGCCATATTTTTCACGAACATAATCAATCACATCAGCGCGCCTGTCATCAGCAAAATCAACATCAATATCAGGCATTGATCTTCTGGCAGGATTTAAAAATCTTTCAAACAGCAAATCATATTTTAACGGATCAACATTTGTAATTCCCATTGCGTAAGCTACAATACTTCCTGCAGCGCTTCCACGACCAGGACCGACAGGAATATTTTTTTGTTTTGCATTATTTATAAAATCAGCAACTACTAAAAAATAACCGGCAAAGCCCATTTTCTTTATCGTCTCAATTTCAAAGTTGAAACGATCTTCTACTTCCTTAGATATTGTTTTAAATTTTTTCTCAAGTCCTTCTCTCGCGAGTAATTCCATATACTCTTCAAGATTTTTTGCTTTGGATTCTTTAGGAATCGGAAAATCAGGGAAATGATGTTTGCCAAAATCAAGCTGGAGTTCTATCTTCTCATCTATCTCAAGAGTATTTTCGATTGCTCCTTTGTATTTCTTGAAGAGCTTTTTCATTTCATCAGAAGATTTGAAATAAACCTGGTCAGTTCCGTATCTTAACTGAGTATAGTCTGCACCGTTTTTATCAGATAGCAGAAGCAAAATATTATGAGCAATTGCATGATCCGGTTCGATATAATGGCAGTCATTTGTTGCTACCAGTTTAATTCCCAATTCTTTGGAAAGTTTCGGCATTGATTCAAGAATTGGTTTATCTATATCCATTCCGTGATCCTGAATCTCAAGATAGAAATCATCTCCGAATAAATCTTTAAATCGTTTTGCTACAGAACGTGCTTTTTCATAATCATCATTTACTAGATGAGTAGATACAGCTCCGTTTGCACAGGCAGATGTAATTATCAATCCATCTTTATATCTCTCAAGCAGTTCCATATCAATACGTGGTTTATAATAAAAACCTTCTGTGTGACCGAGAGTCGAAAGTCTTGAAAGATTATCATATCCCTGTTTGTTTTTTGCAAGTATAATCAGATGGTTATAGTGTTTGGATTTTTTCTTTGAGTTTACATCATCAGCTTTACCGCGATCTAATCTGCTTCCATCAACAACGATGTAAGCTTCCATTCCGATGATTGGTTTTACTCCGGCTTTTTTTGCTTTGTTATAAAACTCTGCAACGCCATATAATACACCGTGATCAGTAATTGCAACGGATTTCATTCCGTGTTTTTGTGCAGCATTGATTAAACCATCAACAGTGCAGGCACCATCCTGTAAACTATAATGTGTGTGATTGTGAAGATGAATGAAGTCAGACATTGTATCCCTTAATTAAAATATGATTGATAAAATATTTAATTATACAATGTCATCCTGAGCCCGTCGAAGGATGAATAAAAATATTCACTCTTAGAGAATACCAGAATGACAAATAGCTTAAACAAATTTTGTAAGCACTGAATGAAGTTAATGAATTAGGAAATGAAAATCTAAAGAAGAAAAATTAATTTTTTATCTGTAAACTCTTGACAGAAAATTGAAAAGGATGGCACACAGATTTTTATGATTGTTTATGATCTGCTGTCTTGACAAACCCAATTTCTTTGAGGAATTGGGTTTGTTGTTAAAAAGGAATTGGGTTTGTTTTATTAAACTTAAATAGAAATAATTTCTTTAATCCTGAACGAACAGGAGTTCGGTCACTACAATATTTTAATTGACTCTTAATACAATTAGAAACTGTGTTCTATATACTGCGTTTATAAGTTGCTAATATTT
>Ga0116185_1002020_pt1 | contig 19452 bp, 20 predicted proteins | sample AD_JPNNA7_MetaG_FD_89754 | JGI IMG/M metagenome (GOLD analysis project Ga0116185, IMG submission 89754) | Active sludge microbial communities of municipal wastewater-treating anaerobic digesters from Japan - AD_JPNNA7_MetaG | ecosystem: Engineered > Bioreactor > Anaerobic > Digestate | place... | reverse complement strand
TCCGGGCGAAGCTCGTCGCGATCACGCAGCTTACGCCGCAGGCCTTGATGGCGATGGGCGCGTGCTCCCGTGAAGAGCCGCATCCGAAATTCTTCCCTGCAACGATGATGTCGCCGCTCCGGACCTTCGAGGAGAAGGACGGGTCCGCATCCTCCATGCAGTGCTTCCCGAGGTGCCCGGGGTCCGAATCGTTCAGGTAGCGGGCAGGGATGATGGCATCGGTGTCGACGTCGTTTCCGAATGTGAAAGCCTTGCCGTGGAATTTCATGATGCCACCTCATCGGGCGACGATATCTTTCCGGTCACGGAGGAGGCTGCTGCCACGGCAGGTCCGGCGAGATAGACCTCGCTCGACGTGTCCCCCATCCTGCCCACGAAATTGCGGTTCGTCGTTGCAATGGCCCGCTCTCCCCTGGCGAGGATTCCCATGTGCCCGCCGAGGCACGGACCGCAGGTGGGCGGACCGATGATTGCGCCTGCTTCGAGGAAGATCCGGATGAGGCCTTCTTCCACGGCCTGGAGGAACACTGCAGGGGTTGCCGGAAGCACGATGCAGCGAACGCCCTTTGCCACCCTGTTCCCCTTCATCACACGGGCCGCGATCCTTAAGTCTTCGATCCTTCCGTTCGTGCAGGAGCCGATGACCACCTGGTCGATCCTCACCTCGCCTGCCTCGCTTACTCCCTTTGTATTCGAAGGGAGGTGCGGGAACGCCACCTGCGGCTCGATGTTCGAGCAGTCGTACTCGGTCACGGAGTGGTAGCGAGCATCCGGGTCGCTCCTGTAGACCGTGTAAGGCCTCTGTGCCCTGTCCTTCACATACGCGGCGGTCTTTTCGTCCGCTGCGATGATGCCGGCCTTGGCGCCCGCTTCGATGGCCATGTTCGAGATGGTGAGGCGGTCGCTGACCTCAAGAGCGGCAATGGCCGGTCCTTCGATCTCGAGCACCCGGTAGAGGCCGCCGTCGACCCCGATCTGCCCGATGAGGTAGAGGATGAGGTCCTTGCCGCCGACCCAGGGCCGGAGCTCTCCCGTAAAGACGAACTTCATGCTCTCGGGCACCTTCATCCATACGCGGGAGGTGAGCATGGCGGCAGCGAGGTCCGTGCTGCCCACGCCCGTGGCGAAGGCGCCGAGCGCCCCGTACGTGCAGGTGTGGCTGTCCGCTCCGATCACGACATCGCCTGGAACGACGAGCCCCTTTTCGGGCAGGAGGGCATGCTCGACCCCTGCCTCGCCGCCTTCGAAGAAATTCCGAATCCCGTACTTTCTGGCAAAATCCCTGACCATCCTGCACTGGTTGGCAGAGGCGATGTCCTTGTTCGGGGTGAAGTGATCGAGCACGAAGACGATCTTATCCGGATCCGCGATCCTCGGCTCTGGGGCCGCCTCGAATTCCCTGATGGCGATGGGCGCCGTTATGTCGTTCGACAGCGCCACGTCGACATCTACCCTGATGATGTCTCCCGGCTTGATTTCCTTTGCATCCGTGTGGGCTGCGAGTATCTTTTCTGCTGCGGTCATTGCACTCTCATTCTTTCTTCTGCAAAAAATGCGTATGCCCGTCTGACGTCTTCGATTCGACGGGCATCGGTCGGCTTTGCGTTGATCTACCCGTTGGGATTTTCCTGCTGGAGGTGCTCGGCCTCCGTACTCTTTGCCTCCTTCTTTTCGCGCGCCCTTTCACGGAAATGGACGACCGTGCCCCAGATCGGCCCCCCGACGATGAAGAGCATGGCGATGGTGAAGATCATGACCTCGGGCCAGTAGGCCACAACCCCGAGCACGAGGAGCCCTGCCACGAGGAGCTGGAAGGGGTGGGCCTTGATGTAGGATATGTGCTTGAAGCTCGGATACCTGATCGTGCTCACCATGAGGTAGGACAGCGCATATACAGCCACCAGGACGAGGGCGGGGGGTATCATGAGATCTTTTCTATCCAGCTCGGCCGACAGGAGCACCATGCCGGAGACCGCCGCAGCGGCCACGGGGATGGGGAGGCCGGTGAAGGTCGAACCGTCGGATACGGTGTCCGTGTTGAAACGGGCAAGCCGCAAGGCGCCGCAGGCCACGAAGAGGAAGCTCGCGATGAACCCGAGCCGGCCGAACTGGTTCACCTGCCAGAGGAAGGCAAGGATCGCGGGCGATACGCCGAAGGCTATCACGTCGGAGAGCGAGTCGTATTCCTTGCCGAAGGCCGAGGTGGAGTTCGTGGCCCTGGCGACCCTGCCGTCGATGCCGTCGATGAACCCTGCAATGAGGATGAGAACGGCTGCCATGACGAAGTTTTGCTTGAGGGAGAAGGATATCGAGTAGAAGCCGCAGAACAGGCTCATGGTGGTTATGAAATTCGGCAGGAAGGGCACTGAGCGCTTCTTTTTCTCCTCACTCCTGAAATGTCGGTATCTCCTGTTCATCTCTCTATCCTCCCTATGACAGTCTGGCCGGCAGTGACCTTCTGCCCCTTCGTGACCATGACCTTCACGTCGAGCGGCACAAAGCACTCGAGGAGCGATCCGAACCGTATGAGCCCGATCCTCTGGCCGGCCTGCACGGTGTCTCCTACCTCGGGAAAGAACAGGATCCGTCTGGCCACGAGGCCTGCCACCTGATCGACCCGGTAGACACCGTCTTGATTCTCTATATAGTGTATCATGCGCTCATTGGCATCGGTTTTCCTGCCCACGCTCGCCACGTGGAAGGCGCCGGGGCGGTAGCGCTTCTCGATCACCTTGCCGCTCACCATGGCGCGGTTCACGTGAACGCTGAAGACCGACATGAAGATCGGCACCTTCGTACACCTTCCCAGGCGCTCGTCCTTAACCTCTTTGATATCGAGGACCGTCCCGTCTGCGGGTGAGATGATAAGGTCGTCCCCCGAAGGCACGATGCGCTCCGGGTCCCGGAAGAACCAGAGCACGAACAGCACGGGGAAAAGCCCGACGACGCCCAGCCCTATGAGGACGAGAACGAGGGATGCGACGCCGGACCCGATGATGAAGGGCAGACCCTCCCTGCGGATCTTCACCTAGTTCTCCTTTTTGTTGACCTTGCGGTCCTTCTGGATCCAGGGCATCATGGCCCTGAGCTTCTCGCCTACCTTCTCGATCCCATGGGCCTCGCCCTTCTTCGTGAGCGCATTGAACACCGGCCTTCCGGCCCTGTTCTCGAGGATCCACTCCCTGGCGAAGCTGCCGTCCTGGATGTCGGTGAGGATCTTCTTCATGGTCTTCCTGACGTTTTCGTCGACGATCATGGGGCCCCTCGTGATGTCGCCGTACTGGGCCGTGTTGGAGATCGAATAGCGCATGTTCGAGATCCCGCCCTCGTAGATGAGGTCCACGATGAGCTTGAGCTCGTGGAGGCACTCGAAGTACGCCATCTCCGGCGCATACCCCGCCTCGACGAGCGTATCGAACCCGGCCTGGATGAGCGCCGTCGTACCGCCGCACAGGACCGCCTGCTCGCCGAAGAGGTCTGTCTCGGTCTCCTCGGCAAAGGTCGTCTCGAGGATGCCTGCCTTGCCTCCGCCGATGGCGCAGGCATAGGAGAGGGCGAGGTCCTTCGTGTCGCCCTTTGCGTCGGCCTCGATGGCGATGAGCATGGGAACGCCCCTGCCCTGGGTGTATTCATAGCGCACCATGTGCCCCGGCGACTTGGGCGCGACCATGAAGCAGCTCACTCCCTCGGGCGGCTTGATCTGCCCGTAGTGGACGTTGAACCCGTGGGCGAAGACGAGGTACTTGCCCTTCTTGAGGTAGGGCTCGATCTCGGCCGCATACACGCCCGCCTGGAGCTCGTCCGGAAGGAGGATCATGATCACGTCCGCCCACTTCGCGGCCTCGGGTATGGTCATGACCTTCAGGCCCGCCTTCTCGGCCTTGGCCTTCGAGGCGCTTCCCTCGCGCAATCCCACGGCGACCTTCACCCCGGAATCCTTGAGATTGTTCGAATGGGCGAACCCCTGGGAGCCGTATCCCATGACAGCGACCTTTTTTGACTTGATGAGCTTCAGATCGGCATCCTTGTCGTAATAGACCTTCATTACAGCAGTTTCCTCCTTCCCTGCATTTCTCTTTCCATGACCACGGTGCCGGTTCGGATGAAATCCACGATCCCGATGGGGGAGAGGATCTCGATGAACCCTTCGAGTTTGCTCACGTCTCCGGTGAGGCTCAAGGTATAGGAGTCGGGCGAGATATCGACGACCTTCGCCCTGAAGATCTCCGCGATCCGCAACACCTCTGCCCTGGTTTCCATTTCCGCCCGGACCTTCACGAGGATCATCTCCCTCTCGACATAATCCTTGTCCGAACAGTCGATGACTTTGATCACGTTGATCAGCTTGTTGAGCTGCTTCTTTACCTGTTCGAGGACCTGATCGTTCCCGGTCGTGACGATGACGATCTTCGATTTCGTCGGGTCGAGCGTGGGCGCGACCGAGAGCGACTCGATGTTGAATCCCCTTCCGGAAAACAGCCCGACCACCCGCGAGAGTACGCCGGCCTGGTTGTCGACGAGAACGGAGATCGCGTGCTTCATAGGTCGTTCCTCATACGAGAAGCATGTTGTTTATGGGCGCCCCTGCAGGAACCATGGGGTACACGTCCTCTTCCGGATCCACGATGAAGTCCACGAAGACCGGTCCCTTGATCGAGAGCGCTTCCCTGATCGCGTCCTTCACATCGGCGGGCTTTTCAACCCTGATGCCGCTCGCTCCGTAGGCCTGAGCAAGCTTCACGAAGTCGGGGGAAACCGCCATCGAGGTGTGGGAATAGCGCTTCCGGTAGAACAGGGCCTGCCATTGCCGGACCATGCCCAGATAGCCGTTGTTGAGGATCATCACCTTGACCGGGAGCCCGTACTGCACGGCAGTGGCGATCTCCTGGATGTTCATCTGGATCGAGCCGTCGCCCGCGATGTCGATGACCGTCCTGTCCGGAAACGCCACCTGGGCGCCTATGGCTGCCGGGAAGCCGTAGCCCATGGTTCCCAGGCCTCCTGACGTGAGGAAGAGCCTCGGCTCCCTGAATTTGTAGAACTGGGCCGTCCACATCTGGTTCTGGCCCACCTCGGTGGAGATAATGGCGTCGTCGGGTGCGATCTCGTCGATCATCTCGACCACGTACTGGGGCTTGATCTTGTCGCTCTTGCAGTACCGCAAAGGCTGATCCTTTTTGCAGGCATCGATCTGCCTGAGCCACGGAGCGGTTTGTGCGTGCATCTCCGAGATCTCGGCGTCTCTGCCTTCGAGCAGCGAGAGCATGTCCTCGAGGACCATCCTGCAGTCACCCACCACCGGGAGGTCGACCTGCACGTTCTTGCTGATCGAGGTCGGATCGATGTCGATATGGACGATCTTGGCCTTGGGTGCGAACTCATCGATCTTGCCGGTCACCCGGTCGTCGAAACGGGCGCCCAGCGCGATGAGACAGTCCGTGTTCGTCACCGCCATATTTGCTGCATAGGTGCCGTGCATCCCGAGCATGCCCATGGAAAGCGGATCTTCGGAAGAGAAGACGCCCATGCCCATGAGCGTCGTGGTGACCGGGATCCTGAGCTTCCGGGCAAAGGCCGTGAGCGCATCCGAGCCGTTCGAGAGCACGACCCCGCCGCCCGCATAGATGACGGGCCTTCTGCTCTTCAAGATCACGCCCATGATCCGCCTGATCTGGCCGACATGGCCTTTGTAGGTCGGGCAGTAGCTGTCGAGCCTCACCTGGTCGGGATACTTGAAGGTGATCATGCTCTTCTGGATGTTCTTGGGAAGATCGACGAGGACGGGTCCGGGCCTTCCGGTACGGGCTATGTAGAACGCCTCCTTGATCACCCTCGCGAGATCACCCACGTCTTTCACGAGGTAGTTGTGCTTGGTGCAGGGCCTCGTGATCCCCACGATGTCCGCCTCCTGGAAGGCGTCGTTCCCGATGAGATTGGTGTTGACCTGGCCGGTGAAAACAACGACAGGAATCGAGTCCATGCAGGCCGTGGCGAGCCCTGTTACCGTGTTCGTGGCGCCCGGTCCCGACGTCACGAGGCACACCCCTACGCGGCCCGTCGCTCGCGCGTATCCGTCGGCAGCGTGGACCGCTCCCTGCTCATGTCTCGTCAGGACGAAGTGGATGTCGTCGGCGTCCATGAGTGCATCGAAGATATCGAGGACAGCGCCGCCTGGATACCCGAAGACATCCGTCACACCTTCCTTCCTCAATGCCTCGATGAATGCCTGTGCTCCTGAGATCTTCTTCATTCAATGCTCTTAAACCAATCGTATGGACTTGTACAGGCCTCTAGAGACCGCGGGCCTCTCTCAGGATCTCGGCTATCCTGTCCTTGCCCCTGAGCTTGAGCTTCTGGAGCTCTTTTCTCTTCATCTCTTCTTCAGTGCTCAGGTATCTCCTCTTATTCAGCTGATCGAGCTTTTCTTCATACTCCAGATGTTCATCCCAGAGGGTTTTAAGCTCCTTGTTCTTCGGGATGAGCTTCCGAATAAGCTGCAGATCGTTTTCTTCCATTTGTTTCTCACCTCACCAGGATTGGTAACCTCCATGTAGAACACATATATCGCACGGTGTCAACAGAGTGATTCGCCCTTATCTTGCGGTTTCCCAAGGGGTTCTCAGAGAGCGACAGGGGCACTGAAGAAGAGGTGCACGACTGCGGCAATGAGGAGGGCAAGCGCAAAGGCCCGGTGCACGTGAAGCCAGGCAGATCGAAGGCTTTTTTTGAGGTAATATCCGTACATACCCAGGCAGACCGTGCACCCCAGTGCGGCAGCGGCAATGAGCCCTGTCACGGACAGCACAGACCGGGCAACGATGGGAAACGCATGCATCAGGACAATGAAGAGTGCGGCAAAGCCGAAGGAGCGGTGCCTCCTGAGCATGAACCTCATGAAGCTCCTGTACGCAGAGGCGAAGCCGGCATACTTCTTCGGCAGATTCCTGATGAATGTCCTGCTGATTTCCTTGAGGAAGAAATTCGAGAGTGATCCCACCACGCACAGGGCCGTAACAAATCCCAACACCTCTACAGCTTCGCTCAGGTCCAAAGGCAGCCTCCCCTTTTCTAGTTCTCGAGATCTTGTAAACCTGTAGTTGTATCTAGTCCAGCACAGACTGCCAGTCAAGCTGCCCGATCCGATTGCCGGGCCGGACCATGGGGTAAGGTCTTTCGTATGCAGAAAACCGGCAGCTGCAATTGGCGGAAGGACGGATGGACTTCCGGGAATTCATCCCGATTCCCTGAAGCTCTACCGGCGCCCTCTCCGAAACGATAGAATCCTGAAGCCGGGCATATCCCCAGAAACTGATCTGCCACTTTGCCCCGGCATAGGTGATCTTGCCATGATCGTTGAACCTGTCTTCTATGTAGTCGAACACACCCGCCTCGGGTACGATGGCGAACGCGATCGACCACACACCTGTGCTGCCCGGCGAAAACAGGGTCTTTGGAGAGCAGCTCGGTCCGAACAGAACGGCCAGGGCGTTCGCGATCGTCCAGATTGCCGTCTACGATGCAGTGAACGCCATTGACCGCAGCTACGAGAGCTATACCGAATTTGCCCCGGGAACCAAAGGCAGTGCACAATATGCCGCCTATTCAGTGCACAATATGCCGCCTATTTCGCCGGTGCTTCGATCGAGGCTGCCATTTCGAAGGCGGCGCACGACACCCTCGTTGCCCTCTATCCTTCCCAGGCACCGACCTTTGACGAGCTTCTCAACGAAAACCTTCTCCTGATACCGGACGGAAAGGCAAAGGCAAAGGGTATCTGTCTCGGCAGCATGGCTGCAAGCGCAATCCTCACCCTCAGGGAAAACGACGGCTCGGCGCATAAAGAACCCGTGATCGGCGTCGACTACTTCACGACCATACTCCCCGGCAGATGGCGCCAGAACCCGATAAGCAAGAATCCGGTTGCCCTGGGGGCCTACTGGGGAAAGGTCGAGCCTTTCGTCATGCAGTCGGGAAGCCAGTTCAGGGTTCCACCTCCGCCCGCCTTGACGAGCGAGCAGTATACGGCAGCATTCAATGAACTGAAGCTCCTTGGAGGAAACGGCACCACAACGCCCACTATGAGAACACCCGACCAGACCATCGCCGGGATCTTCTGGTGCTGCGACGAAACTCCGCACATCGGAACTCCGCCCAAGATGTACAACCAGATCGTCATGGAGATCGCCGACCAGATGGGGTCTGATGCCGTCGAGCTCGCACGTCTTCTGGCCCTGGTCAATGCGGCGATGGCCGATGGAGCCATTGCATGCTTCGAATCGAAATACTACCATGACTTCTGGCGCCCCGTTACCGCTATCCGCGAGGCGGACAAGGGAACCGGACCGACCGGGCTTGGCGACGGCAATCCCCAGACGGCCGGGGATCCGAACTTCACCCCCCTCGGCTCCCAGGCAAGCAACACGAGCAAGCCCAATTTCACGCCCCCCTTCCCTGCCTATCCGGCCGGGCATTCAACGTTCGGCGACGCCTGCTTCCAGATACTGCGTGATTTCTACGGGACGGACAGCGTATCCTTCACGGTCATCTCGGATGAGTTCAACGGCGTGACGAAGGACAATACCGGAAAGGTGCGGCCGCTCATCCCGAGGGACTTCGCGTCTTTCAGCGAAGCAGAGGCCGAAAACGGCCTGAGCAGGATCTATGTCGGCGTACACTGGGCGTTCGACAATACCGAGGGCATCGCTCAGGGGAGGCAGATTGCAGACTATATCTTTGAGAATTCCTTCAGGCCGCTGCGCTGAGATGCGGATGCCTATCCTGCTGCCTCCGCTCTCGGCCTGAACTCACGGGGCGAGGCACCCGGAACCGGCTTCCAGGCGGGAAGAGCTGTCAGTATTCGCCTGCATACTGGTCGAGATATCCCCTGATATACCTCTCGACGCGGCTTTTGCCCGAGAAGATGCCGAAGTGGCCTTCGCAGAGGATATCTGCCTCGAGCGCGATGAGCCTTTCCATGGACTCCCTCCATAGGCCTATGTCCGAGTTGAAATCGTCGCTGAAGGGGCCGTGGATGTCCTGACCGAAGAGGACGCGCTTCCCCTGCCGGTCGAGGTAGAGAGAGATGGAGCCCGGGGTGTGCCCGGGGGTATGGATCCAGTGCAGCTCATCGCTTCCCGCATGCAGGGCTCCATGATCGCCGTGGAGTCGGACGTCGACCGGGGTTTCGGGCAGCCTCGTTCCGTACCACGATGCCGCCGTTACGAGAGGGTTGCCGGTCTCTATTGCAGCGGCATCGAGGTCGTGAGCCACGATTCTGCACCCGAAGGCATCGTGGAAATATTTTGCCGACCCGATGTGGTCCACATGGCAGTGGGTCAGGATGAGGGAGGAGATCCGTGAAGGATCGCAAGGGATGTCCCTGATGTTCTTCTCGATGGCTTTAGAGCCCTTGCCTGCCCCGGAGTCGATCATGACGAGCTCGCTTCCGCAATCGATGATGAACGAGGCGGCATCCTGGAAGTGCGAGAGGGAAGAGCCTCCCGTCAGGTAGATTCCCTCGTGGATCAGTTCCGCAGCTCCCATGCGCCCTCCTTTTCAAATGAATCTTTTGTTTTTCAGATATAATTACGAAAGAGGCGGAGGAAGTAAAGCCTATTCGCTCCTGAAGACGTTTCTCCTGTCGAGGAGGATCTTCAGGATGAATATGGCCCCCGGGCATGCTTGGGGCACAACCTCGATGGATGAGCCGATCTTGGCCATGGCGATTCTGGCCTCGGCCAGGCCGAGTCCGACCTTCACGGGGTCCGTCGAGTAGAAGGGGGCGAAGAGCGTCTCGGCATCACCCTCGATACCCGGCCCGTAGTCCCGGATCGATACGTAGGCGTACCCGTCGCGGTGCTCGAGCCGGATCTCGATCCTTTCGGAACCGGTCTCGATCGCATTTTCGACGATCCTCTGGAAGGCATCCCTGATGTGCCTTTCATCGCTGAAAGCCGCAACCTCGAGGTCTCCCTCTATGGCGGCATCGATGTGGCCCGGCAGCGACTCGATCATCTCCATGACGAGCCTGCGGATATTCACCTCTCGGTATTCGACCTTCATGTTCGCGATGGCCTCATAGCGCTCGGTCCTCTCAATCATCTCTTCGATCCTCCGGATGGATGAGTAGATGCCCGAAAGCGCTGAAGCGAACGAATCCGCATGCATGCCCTTTTCCTTCTTTTCGATCCTCCTCATGTATGCGCCGATGACCGTCAGAGGGTTCCGCAGCTCGTGGGACAGCCCGTTTATCATGAGGGTGAGGTCCTTTGCCTGCAGGGAGAGCCTGTGCTGCATGGAGCGGATGTCCGTGATATCCCTTCCGATCACGGAGAGGGCGTAGATGTGTCCGTCTTCCCTGAGCGGCGTGCTCATGAGGGAGAATATCCCCGTATCGCCCTTCGCCAGGTGCAGCCTTGCCTCGATCTTCGAGGGGACCCCCTTCTGAAAGCCCTTCCCGATCATCTCGGCTACCGGACGCCTGTCCCCATCCACGACGAAATCCGTGAGGGCGCTGCCGATGAGCGATTCCCGGCCGTCCCCGAGATACCTCTTCATGGTCTCGTTGCTGAAGGTGATCTTTCCGGCAGGGTCCAGCGTGAAGATGAGGTCTGTCGCATTTCTGATAATGGCCCTGTAACGCTTGCCGTCACGAAGCAGGGCCTTCTGCGTCCCGTGGACGGCGAGCTCTTTTTCGTTCAATGATCCGATGAGCCTGTCGCCGAGATCGTACGACTCGACCATCTCGGTGCACAGCGTAACGATGGCGTCAATGGCCCCGGCATCTCTCGGGATTACGCCGACGACCTGTGCGGGCAGGGGCGCCGGTACAGGGAGGTCCGAAACGAGGTACACCCTCCGGGAATGAATCGATTTCCACTCGATGCCGCTCGTGTCCTCGATGAATACAAAGCCGTCTTCCGGTATTCCGTCAAGGGTGCCGGTTTGCTTTATTCCGGGCAGATCGGGTGGAGAGCCCCCAAGCCAATAAACTTCCATAGGGGAATGTTCGGAAATTCAAATGATTTTCTTTATTCCACCAGGGTGTGCGTACCTCTGCTTCACTCTGAATGGATCGCCTTTTTCAGGTCCTGATATTGGTGCTGATACGTGTTTACTTGGCGATGAGGAGGTTTGCCTTCTTGAGCCTCTCGGCAAGGGTGGTGATGATCCGGTTGGCAACCTCGGGATTCTCGCTGATGAGCCTCTCGAGGTTTCCATCCTGCACCGGGATGACCTCGACCACGCTTCTCCCGACCGAGCGGATCGTGGCGCTCCTGGGCTCGTTAAGGATGAAGCTCATCTCGCCGAAGTACTCTCCGGGCTTTGTGATCATGCCGACCCTGACGTCCTTCTTCAGCACCTCGAGCCCCTGTTCGGTCTGGCAGAGCTTGTAGACTTCGGTGCCGTACGTGCCGTCTTCGATGATGATGTCGCCGTCGCTATACTCTCTTACATCGAGATTGATGACCTCGCTGTAGGGGATGTTGGATTCTGCGACGGACGTGGTCTGCTCGAGCTGGAGATAGACCGACCTCAGGATCATGACCACGAGCCCCGGCTTGGAGTATACGATGTCTTCTATGTAGTCGGACTTGTAGGTCGCGATACGGGAATTCTTTGTCGCCTTTGCCGTGGTGCTGTAGGGGATGCCGCGATAGTAGTTCTCAAGCCCGAACACGTCCTTGTCGGTGAGGATGCGGATGGGTTTCTCCATCTGGTATATCTGCACCTCTCCCTGAAGGATCGCGTAGAAGAATTCGTTCGAATCTCCCTCGCGAACGATGGCCTCTCCGGACCGGTATTCTTTGACCGACACTGCCTCGATGGTATTCGATTCCAGCATACTCGGCCTTTCGGCAGATGGTAAGATAAACTTAAACTTTATCTGAGCCCTATACGCCTAAAGGCCACATATGGGCATGAGCTTTTATGAATGACTCCATCTCCGGGAAAGCGGTGGGCTCGATGACGGCCGCCGGGTCCCCCTTGAGCACTCTTACCACGTGGTGTACGGAGTCTTTCAGGGCGTGAAGGTCGTAGCCTCCCTCCAGGGAATAAATCACCGGGGCTCCTACTTCTTCCGCAGCATCTCCGATGACTGCCGCAATCGCGCCGAAGCACTCGGAGCTCACATGCATCCCGCCGATGGGATCTTTTGCATGGGCGTCGAACCCGGCTGATACCAGGATGAGCCCGGGCTCGAAAGCCTCGATCAGGGGTTTGAGAATGTAAAGGTACACGGCCATGTAATGCCCGTCGCTTCTTCCGCCTCGCATCGGGCAGTTCACGGTGTACCCTGTCCCCTCGCCACTCCCTGTCTCGGAGACCGCACCGGTGCCGGGATAGAAGGGGTACTGGTGGGTGGAAAAATAGAGCACCCGGTTGTCCGAATAGAAGCTCTCCTGGGTGCCGTTTCCGTGATGGACGTCGAAATCGATGATGGCCACCTTCCCCACGCCGAAATCCCTGATTGCCTTGTGTGCGGCGACCGCAACATTGTTGAAAAGGCAGAAGCCCATGGCGTCGTCTCTTCTCGCGTGGTGCCCGGGCGGCCTCACGCAGGCGAAACCCGAGTCGATCCTGCCGTCGATCGCCATCTTTGTGAGCTCCATGAGCGAACCTGCAGCACATAGGGCGACATCGTACGATTCCGATGAGCATACCGTGTCCGGGTCCAGGTCCACGAGGGAACCCGACCGGGAGGTCTGCGATATCATCTCGACGTAGCTCCTGCCATGATTGAGCATGACATCTTCCGCGGATGCAGCCACCGGGTCCACGAGCAGGATCTGCCGGTCGTCATTGCCTGCGAACAGGGAGTGAAGGTACTGGATCCTGAGCGGGCACTCGGGATGATAGTCGCCCGTATCGTGGTTCATGAACATGATGTCTGAAACGATCCCGATCATCGCAATAATTCCAGTCCGTCACACGAATATGTCGAGGTTGTGATGCAGGTATTTCTTGAGAGCCGGATAATCGATCCCTCCAGGGGCGTTCTGCCGGGTCTCTGCACCGATTCTGCCGTACGCCAGCTCATGGATGACCGATGCATAGGACACCATCTGATCGGTTCCGAAGCTCGCTTTCCCGGTATGGCTCGTGTAATTGATCCTGATAGGCTCTGTCCGCTGCCTGGTGTCGTTTTCTCCGAGTGACCGGACGACAAGAGGATTCCCGGTCGCAGCTTTGTGGGCAGTATCGTTTTGGAATGGGAGGTGCTTGAGTCGGATCAGAGGCAGTTTTTCCGCCATCCCTTTCATATTCCGAATATGAGACAAGGGATCTCCCTGCGGCATCGCTTTGCTGGTACGCCTTTTCTTGAAGTTTGGCAAGCAGAAAAAGAATGATTCCCGGATAAAAAGAAGTCCTCTGTCGTTATCTTCCCCTTCTGCTTGGCACTCTCCCGGCGGATGCAGCTGCTCTGAATCGCTCTGCGGTAATCTTCTGTCAGGATCCATCGCGGTTAATGGCTGTCCGTGTCCTCCGCTTCACTTGAGAACCTGCAAGATTCTCATACTATTTTTATAGACTTAAATATTTTAATCTCAAGGAGGGCACAATACATGAGGAGGGTTTTATTAGGGTTTTTCTTCTTCCTCGCTGTCCTGTCATTTCCCCAGTATCTCATTGCCGAAGGATCGCTGGCCGGGGCAGACGCCCTTGTCAAACAGGGAGGCACGGAGAATTTCCTGAAAGCAGCGGACATGTATGCAAAGGCCTCGGATGCGAATCCGGCCAGCTATGAGGCCGCATGGAAGGCGTGCCATGCGTATCGGGAGTACTGCAACCAGTCGAAAGAGCAGGAAGCAGACGACTGGCAGGGTATCTGTAAGAAATATGCGAAGATCGGCATGAAATATGGTGAAAGGGCCATCGCCCTGCAGCCGAACAAGATCGAGGGAAATTTCTGGTATGGGTGCTGTGTGGGGAATTACGCTGACGGCGTGAGCGTCCTCACCGCTCTGAGGGAGGGACTCAAGGACAAGACCCAGGCGAGCTTCGAGAAATCCTATGCCATCGATAAGATGTATCATGACGGCGGACCGATCAAAGCCCTGGGCAGATACTGGTATGTCCTGCCCTGGCCCATGAATGACAAGCAAAAATCTCTCGACTACCTGAAGGAATACCACAAGCTGTTCCCGAACGATGCAGAAGGCCAGGTTTATCTCGCAGAGGTCCTCATAGACACCAAGAACAAAGATGAGGCAAAAGCCCTGCTCGAAAAGACCGCCCTTTCTCCCAAGACCTACTACAGCAAATGGGCGAAAAGGCTTCTCGGAGACCTCTAGAATGCATGAAGGGGCATCCCTTGATCCAGGGATGCCCCCTTATGTTGGAAACTACAGGAGAAAAGGCGTTCAGTCGCTAAGGCCTGACCTGCTCAGTGCCAGAAGGGAGGCCTGATCGAGTTTCCTCAGAATGCTCAGGAGGAGCTTGATATCGTGGTTCTGTTTGTCCTGGAACTCGATCCCCATGCCTTTTCCCCGATCTACTCTCACCACAATGCCATAGACGTCGATGACCTTTCCGAGATCGACGGCATCCAGGCTCAAGCGTATCGCCAGATTCAGGTCCAGCGGGTTCGGCGTCTCGACATACACACCACCGAGGCTGATGTTGCGCACTGTCCCTTTGAGGACATTATCCTCGAAATCCTGGTATCGTGCCTCGATCCTCAGTAACTTTCTCGTGTGTTTCCGCAGGTCTTTCTTCACATATACTCCACACCTTCTTGGTGTGATATTATTCGTCACCTTTTAAATAATTCTTTACGATTGTGATCGAGCGCACTCCTTCGCAGCAAAGGCATGAGCATACACACCATGCCGGAGGGATGACGTACGGATGAGAAAAGAATTCCCTATAAGCAATCACCTGTGTTAGATAGTCCGAAATTCGCCCCGAGAAGGGGTAAATCAATCAGCAAGGCAGGATACCAGGGCATGATAAAGGTCAACGAGAACTACCTGAAGCTCAAGTCGTCGTACCTCTTCTCCGAGATCGCGAAGCGCGTTGCCTCTTTTCAGAGCCAGAATCCCGGCAGGAAGGTGATCAAGCTCGGAATCGGAGATGTCACGCTGCCTCTTCCGAAGGTGTGCATCGAGGCCCTCCACAAGGCAGTGGATGAGATGGCCGTCAAAGATACCTTCAAAGGATACGGGCCCGAGCAGGGATACGCCTTCCTCAGAGAGGCCGTTGCGCAAAACGATTACTGCTCGCGCGGCGCAGACGTATCGCCCGATGAGATCTTCGTCTCTGACGGGGCCAAGTGCGATACGGCCAACATCCAGGAGCTCTTTGCGAAAGACATCAGGGTGGCGATCCCCGACCCGGTGTATCCCGTCTATCTCGATACGAATGTCATGGCCGGGAGGACAGGGCATGTAAGCGACGGCAGATATGAGAACATCGTCTACCTCGAGTGCACGGCGGAAAATGCCTTTGTCCCCGATATCCCCGAGGAGAGGGTCGACCTCATCTACCTGTGTTTCCCGAACAATCCGACAGGGGCAACCATTACAAAGGACCGCCTTGCTCAATGGGTGGAGTACGCCCGGGAGAGCAAGGCCCTCATCCTCTACGACGCCGCCTATGAGGTCTTCATCCGGGATGACGCCCTGCCCCGCACCATCTTCGAGATCGAAGGCGCGAGGGAAGTGGCCGTCGAGTTCAGGAGCTTTTCGAAGACGGCGGGCTTCACCGGCACGAGGTGCGCGTTCACCGTCATACCCAAAGACTGCTGCACCTATACCTCATCCGGCGAGAAAATCGGGCTTCACGGCTTGTGGAACAGGCGGCAGACGACGAAGTTCAACGGCGTGTCCTATCCCGTCCAGAGGGCGGCCGAGGCAGTCTACACCGCGGAAGGCAAAGAGCAGGTAAAAAGCCTCATCGATTATTATTTGAACAATGCCCGGCACATCCGCAGGAAGATGATCGATCTCGGGTATGAATGCACGGGGGGCGACAACTCCCCGTACATCTGGGTGAACGCGCGGAGAGATTCCTGGGAGTTCTTCGATCTCCTCCTTGAGAAGGCAGGTGTGGTGTGCACGCCCGGCGCAGGTTTCGGCAGATGCGGGCAGGGGTATGTGAGGATCAGCGCATTCAACGACCTCGAGAGCGTCGAGGAGGCGACCGAGCGGATAGGTCAGGCCCTCTCTGCCTGAGGGTCGGCAAGACGCTCCCTGCGTTTCCTTATCCATTCCCGCAAAGCCGCAATATGCCTGAATCCGGGCCAATGTTCTTGACTTCAAAATGAGAGTCTGTTAATGCATGCACACTCTGTGGCAGACACAACCGAAAGTGTGATCTGCATTCCGTCTTTTAGCTTGCGAGGATTCTGAACGCGAATGAGAAGCATCCGTACCATAGACTTCACCAAGATGTCGGGCACCGGGAATGATTTCATCGTCATCGATGCCTTTCATCGCACCCTCAATGTGGACTGGTCCGAATTTGCCCGCAGATACTGCCCCCGGAGGACGGGTGTGGGCGTCGACGGCGTTCTGGTTCTGTCCCCGAGCAGCTCGGCCGACTTCGACTACCGGATCTTCAATGCGGACGGGAGCGAGGCCGAGATGTGCGGCAACGGAGCCAGGTGTGCGGCAGCGTTCGCGGTCAGGCACGGTCTCGCGGGCAATGACATGCGGTTTCACACCCTGGCAGGGATCGTCGAGGCAAAGGTGAATCCTGAGGACGTCTCCATAAAGGTCACGCAGCCCAAAGAACTCAAAACAGGCATCGGGATCGAGGTCGACGCGAGGAACGAAGTCGTGCACTTCGTCAATACCGGGGTCCCCCATACGATCCTGTTTACGAAAAACCTCGACGCCGCCCCGGTGGATGCCCTCGGGAGAAAGATCCGGAACCATCCCCACTTCTCGCCCGCAGGGACCAATGTGGATTTTGTCGAGGTATCCGGCAGCGAGAAGATCCGGGTGCGCACCTATGAGCGCGGCGTCGAGGCCGAAACCCTGGCCTGCGGCACGGGGGCGATCGCATCGGCCATCTTAAGCCATGCGACAGGGAACGTACCCCATTCCTCTGTCCTTGTGAGCATGCCCGGCGGAAACCTGAAGATAGATTTTACGAACAGCAATGGAGAATACCACGATATATGGCTCACCGGAGAAGTCTCCTTCATCTTTACCGGCACCCTTGTTTTTTAGGCCGGTGTCTTCGAGAACGAAAGACGTTCTCCGGCTGTATCCTTGCCCGTTTTTTCCCTGCGAGTTTGAGGTGAACTACCATGCGTGAGACCGTGGCCGTCCTCGATTTCGGTTCCCAGTATGCCCAGCTCATTGCCCGCCGTATCAGGGAGTGCGGGGTGTACTGCGAGATACTCCCCCATGAGATAACGCTCGCAGAACTCAGGAAAATCAGGCCCAAGGCGATCGTCCTTTCCGGGGGGCCGAGCTCTGTCATGGATGAAGGCCACCCCGGCATGGACCCTGCCCTGATCGGTGCAGGGGTCCCGGTCCTCGGCATCTGCTACGGCATGCAGCTCCTTGCCAAGCTCCTGGGAGGCTCCCTCGAGAGGGGCAGAGGCGGCGAGTACGGGCCTGCCTCCATCGACATTCATGAAGACGGCGACTTCTTTTCACACCTGGGCAGGAAGATCGATGTCTGGATGAGCCACGGCGACCACGTCACCGAGGTGCCGCAGGGGTTCAAGGTCCTCGCGAGCACGGATGCCTGCCCGGTGGCCTCCATGGGCGATACACAGAGGGGCCTCTACGGCGTCCAGTTCCATCCCGAGGTCGTCCATACGCCGCGCGGCAAGGAGATCCTCAGGAATTTCCTCTTCAGGATCGCGCGCTGCAAGGGCGGCTGGACCATGGCGGGATTCATCGAGGAAGCCGTCGAAAATATCAGGAAAACGGTAGGAGACGGCAGGGTGATTTGCGGGCTCTCCGGCGGTGTGGATTCGGCAGTGGTTGCAGCCCTCATCCACCGCGCCATCGGGAGCCGGATGACGGCCATCTTTGTGGACAACGGAGTCCTTCGTGCCGGAGAAGTGGACGAGATACGAAGGTTATTCACCCGTGAATATCCTCTCAACATCGATGTCGTCGATGCCGGGAAGCGGTTTCTCGATGCCTTGAAAGGCGTCACCGACCCTGAGCAGAAGAGAAAGGCGATCGGGAAGACCTTCATCGACGTGTTCTCGGAAGAGGCCCGGCGCATCGGCGGTGCTGATTTCCTCGCCCAGGGGACCCTGTATCCGGATATCATCGAGAGCAGGTCTGCCAAGGGAGGGCCGTCCGCCACTATCAAGAGCCATCATAACGTGGGCGGGCTGCCCGAAGACTTGAGGTTCACGCTCATCGAGCCTTTGAAGGAGCTGTTCAAGGACGAGGTGAGGGTCGTGGGCAGGGAGCTGGGCCTTCCCGACAGCCTCGTGCAGAGGCAGCCCTTTCCCGGCCCGGGGCTTGCCGTGAGGATCCTCGGTGAGGTGACTGCCGAGAACGTGGCCATTCTCCAGCAGGCGGACATCCGCGTGCAGGAGGAGATCAGGAAGTGGGAAGGCTACGGCGACGTCTGGCAGTCGTTCGCCGTCCTGCTTCCGGTCAAGAGCGTGGGCGTCATGGGCGACGAGCGGACCTATGCGAACGTGATCGCGATCCGGGCGGTTTCGAGCATGGACGGCATGACGGCAGACTGGGTGAAGGTTCCTTACGAGGTCCTGGCGCGGATATCGACGAGGATCATCAATGAGGTGAAGGGCGTGAACCGGGTTGTCTATGACGTCAGCTCGAAGCCGCCCAGCACGATAGAATGGGAATGAGGGGGACCAGCCATGGGCGGACTATTCGGAATCGCATCGAGAAGGGATTGCGTAGGGGATCTTTTCTACGGCACTGACTACCACTCCCATCTCGGCACGAAGCGCGGCGGGCTCGCAGTGGTCAACAGAAGGGGCTTTACCCGATCGATCCACAATATCGAGAGTGCCTACTTCAGATCGAAGTTCGAGCCCGAGCTCGATGACTTTCGGGGCAACTGCGGCATCGGCGTCATCAGCGACCACGATGCCCAGCCTCTCATCATCAACTCCCACCTCGGCCCGTTCGGCATCGTCACCGTAGGCAAGATCGTGAACATCGACTCTCTGAGCAGGCAGGCCTTCAGCAGGAAAAAGCACTTCTCGGAGACCTTCGGGGGCTCTATCAATCCCACCGAGCTCGTGGCCATGCTCATCTGCGAAAAGGGCTCGTTCGTTGAGGGAATCCAGAACGTCTTTGACAACGTCAAAGGATCGTGCACGATCCTGATCCTCACAAAGAAGGGCATCATAGCGGCCAGGGACAAGCTGGGAAGGACGCCTGTCATCATCGGCGGGAAAGACGGGGCATATGCCGCCTCCTCCGAGACCTGCGCCTTCCCCAACATCGGCTTCGAGACCGAATACTTCCTGGGGCCGGGAGAGATCGTGCGCAT
>Ga0116185_1002005_pt1 | contig 19498 bp, 15 predicted proteins | sample AD_JPNNA7_MetaG_FD_89754 | JGI IMG/M metagenome (GOLD analysis project Ga0116185, IMG submission 89754) | Active sludge microbial communities of municipal wastewater-treating anaerobic digesters from Japan - AD_JPNNA7_MetaG | ecosystem: Engineered > Bioreactor > Anaerobic > Digestate | place... | reverse complement strand
CTGGGGCTGAAGCAGGTCCCAAGGGTTCGTCTGTTCGCCGATTAATGTGGCACGCGAGCTGGGTTTAGAACGTCGTGAGACAGTTCGGTCCCTATCCTCTGTGGGCGTAGGAGATTTGAGGGAGGCTGCCCCCAGTACGAGAGGACCGGGGTGGACGGACCCATGGTGATCCGGTTGTCACGCCAGTGGCACCGCCGGGTAGCTATGTCCGGTCGGGATAAGCGCTGAAAGCATCTAAGCACGAAGCCCATCCCAAGATAAGATCTCCCAAGACCGCAAGGTCTCTGAAGGGCCCTGGAAGACTACCAGGTTGATAGGCTGGGAGTGTAAGCATGGCGACATGTTGAGCTGACCAGTACTAATCGCCCGTGAGGCTTGGCCTTTAATCTGCCGAACTCTTATTGGGTTCGCAAAGACAAGCCGGTCGTATGACGATGCCCCCGGTGCGTCGACCCTTACATTCCTGTCAGGCTTTTGCCGGTGACAATGGCGGTGGGGCCACACCTGTTCCCATTCCGAACACAGAAGTTAAGCCCACCAGCGCCTATGGTACTGCGCGGGTAACTGCGTGGGAGAGTCGGTCGTTGCCGGCACTTTGTTTCGCCCCCGGGATCCCAAGGGGTTCCCGGGGGCGGTTTTTTTTGCCCGCCCGGGGTATGCTATGCATGCGTCAATGGGGAAAGGGCGGCAGATGCCGGGGCCAGATGCCGAGGCCGGACAGCCCATTCCGGCAATCTTCAGTTTTCCATTGTACAAACCACTCTCAGGGCGGCCAGAATGACATCGGGGCTATTCGTGGCGCCCTTTGGCCAGTTGTTCGTCGAGCAGGCGGCGGGCGTTGTTGTAGAGGATGTTGCGCATTTCCCGCTCCTCGATGTGTGCGAACGTGACGAAGCCGATGTACACGGCCGGGTCAAACCAGGGGTAGTCGGTTCCGTAGACGACCTTTTGCGAGCCCGCCTCGCGGCACATCCACTCGATGAGCCCGTATACGTGCGCCGCGGCGGTCAGTTCGAGATAGACGTTCGGGAAATCTCTGGCCAGGGCAATGGCCTCGGTCCATGCCCCGTAACACGAGTGCCCGAGAAGCAGCCGGATGTTGGGGTATTTGTTCGCGATGATGCGCATCTTCTGGGCGCCGCAGGTCCCTTCGCTGCCCCAGGTGTGAGACAGCAGCAGCCTGCCCTCGCCATTAAGACGCTCCATCAGCGGGGCGTAGTTGGGTCCGTCGATGGGATATTCGTGCGAACTCGGGTGGATCTTCACGCCCACCACGCCGGGTTCTTTCAGGTAGCGCTCCAATTCGCCCGGCATTTCGCTCGGATAGCCGGGGTGGATGGTGCAGTAGCCGTAGATGCGGCCGGGGCAGACCCGTACCGCGTCGAGCATTTCGGCGTTGCCTTCGCGCGTATCGCCGAAGAGGGCGTTGTGATGTGAAACGATGATCGCCTCGATGCCCGCGCGTTCCATCCCGCTGACCATGGCCTCGCGAGCTGCCTCGGGGAGATAGATCGAGCGAAACGGGCCCATGTGCGCGTGTGCGTCGATGACCGGGCACCCGCGCCCTTCGAGAAATTCGCCGCGCAGGCTCACCATGCCACCTCCCCGAGCAGGTAAGCGAGGTTATCGAACGCGATAGCCCGCTTCGCTTCGTCTGGGATGTCCGCGCGCTCCACCATCATGATGTAGCCGCCGGGATTGTTGAACGGGAGCCCCGACCCGAACAGCAGCCGCTCGAACCCCAGGTCGTTCACGAAGGATTTGAGTTGTCCGGCGGTCTCGAACCGGTTTGTCGACAGAAAGAACCGCGGGAATCCGCGCACGAGCGGCCTGAAATACCGATCCTGTCCCCAGCAGCCGGTTTGGGTCAGCACGAGCGTCAGGTGGGGAAAGTTGCGCATGAGATTGTACACGCCCTGCCACTGGTCGTGGAACTCCGTGAGCGACACGAACAGCGGCACGCGATACGCCGTCAGCAAGGCCAGCAGGTCGCCGCACGAAATCGCGTCCAGCAGGTAACAGTGCGTCAACGGAAAGGCCCGCACTGCGCGAATGTCCTCCATCTGGATGTACTCGAAGAGTTCTTCGTCGGTGAAACCTTCGCGTGACGTGTACGGCATCATCGTGCAGGAACGATGCAGGCGGGGGTGGTCCTTGAGTTCAGCCATGCGGGCGTTGCCCTGGGCGAAGCCGCGCTCGCGGGCGTCGCGGTGCCAGACCAGGGCCTGCTCGATGCCGCAATGGTCCATTTCCGCGATCAGGGCATCGGCGGTTTCGAGTTCCCCCGGTAAGGGCGTGGTTCCACGCCCGAAGGCGGCATCGCAATCAAATATCCGCAAGCGGTGGAATCTCCATTGGGTTCTCGGCCGGTACGGGTACCGGCGGCGCCGGTTCCATCAGGATCTCGGCCGGAGTGGGCTCCAGAGGCGCCGGTTCCGTTGGGGGGCGCGTACCCTTCAGAAACGCTTCCGGGAAAGAGCCGCCTAACATCCCGGTGCTCTTGTCGACATCATAGAACGCCACGCCGTCCGGGACCTCGAAGTCGCGTTTGGGCAGTCCCTTGTGGGCGGCCACCATGAACTCGGTCCAGACGGGGCAGGCCAGGCGCCCGCCGGCGAACTCCTTGCTTGCTTTGAGCCAGCGCCCATCGGGACCCTGCCCGATGGGGCGGTTGTCTCGATAGCCGATCCATACCACGCAGGTGTAATCGGGCGTGAACCCGCAGAACCAGACATTGCGGCTCTCGTTTGAGGTGCCGGTCTTACCGGCGCGCGGCCGGTCGAGGGCGCGGCTGCGGGCGCCCGTGCCGTATCGCGCCACCCCTTCCATAAGATAAGTGACCACATAGCACACGTCTGCATCGAGGGTGCGCTCGAGGTGGACCTCATTCTTGTACCGGACGAATTCGTCCCGGTCGCGAATCGTCTCGACAAATGTGGGCCGGGCCAGGACCCCGCCTCTTGCAATGGTCGCATATGCCGTGCAGAGGTCGAGCACTGTGACGTCCGGACTCCCCAGCGCGATGGTCCACTTGTGTGAATCGTCGATTTCGGCCGTGATTCCGGCGCGCTGCAACACTCCGCGCACCACGGGCATGCCCATCCGCAGCACGAGTTTGACCGAGATGATATTGATTGAGTTCTCCAGGGCGTAGCGCAACGTGACGGGCCCCTTGAAGTCCGCGGTAAAGTTTGAGGGCGACCAGGGCCGCCCGAGGCCGTCGTACAAGGTGATCCGCTCGTCGACTTCCACATGGGAGGGCGTCAATCCGTCCTGGATCGCCGCGAGCCATACGAACGGTTTGATGCTCGACCCCGGCTGCCGGTTCGCCTGGGTGGCCGTATTGTATTTCTCCTTGTCGAAATCGCGGCCGCCTACCATTGCCCGGACATAGCCTTCCGCCCCGGGCCGGTTATCGAGGCACACCAGCGCGCCCGTAATGGGAACGAAATAGTCCTCCTGGCCTCGCTCGGTGAGCTTGTCCAGAGTTTCCTTGTCGATCTCCGCCAGCTTTTTTTCGAGCGCCTTTTCGGCGGCGCGCTGGAGGCGCATGTCCACGGTTGTATGAATCTGGAGCCCTCCCTCGAGCAATTCTTCCCTGTCGGCAAATCCGTTTTCACGGGCGAACTGCCGCACCTCCTCGACGAAATACGGCGCCTGGAAACGGTTCGGACGCCATACGCCCGTGCCCTCCTGCATTCGTTTCATGCGCTCGTCGTAAGGAATCACTGAATCTTGAACGCTGGTGGCGACCGCCTTGTCGTACTCTTCCTGCGTGACGAAGCCGTGCCGGAGCATCTGTCCGAGGACGATATCGCGGCGCTGTTGTGCGGCCTCAGGGTTGCGGTCCGGGCGGTTGGCATTGGGTGCGCGCGACAAGCCGGCCAGCGTAGCCGCCTCGGCGAGGGTCAGATCCTTGCAGGATTTCGCGAAATACTGTTGCGCGGCGGCCTCGACACCGTTGGCGCTTCCGCCCAGAAAGATTTGGTTCAGGTATAGCTCAAGGATTTCGTCCTTGGTGAATTCGCGTTCGAGCTGGAGCGCCACGAACGCCTCTTTGATCTTGCGCTGCATGGTGCGCTCGGTTGAAACGCCCGTGACTTCAGTAATGTTGCGCACGATCTGCATCGTGATTGTGCTCGCGCCGCGCACGTTGCCGGTCCGCATGGCATCTTTCACCGCACTGATTATGGCCAGCGGCCGGACTCCCTTGTGCCGGTAAAACGGATGATCCTCGGTCGCGATGAATGCCTTCTGCACATGCAAAGGAATCTCGTTCAGGCGCACGAGCTGCCGCGCCTCGACCGTGTATTCGCCCAGGAGCATCCCGTCGGCCGAATAGATGCGGCTTCCAATCTTCGGGCGAAAATCGTCCACCGCTTTGATGTTCGCCTTGGCGTCCTCCAGCATCCAGACAAACATGCCCAGGCCCACGCCCCAACCCGCGGCGAGGACCAGCATCAACATGAAAAAGATGCCGCCACATCCGCGCGGTTTGCGCGCCAGCGCGCCTTTCAACCCGTCCAGCTCTTCCGCTTGCTTTGGTTTTTCCTCGCTCATGGCCATGATCCTAGCATTCGGCGCGGCGTTTCTCCAAAGACCAGCGAAAGCCCCAATGTCCTGCAAGACAGGCCGCGGTCCGCTCGGAGGAAAGACGTCGAAATTGCGCCGGGCCCTGCGCCGCAGCGTCCGGGGTATCCCTTGACACTATTCGCCACCTCGCGTTTCGTTTACGAGACTGTCGAGAATCCATTCCGTCACAGCCGGAAAGGTTCCATGATCTCGACCGGCAGGTCTCCAATTCGAAGAACGCAGGCGAGGCTCTAGTGCTCTTGAAGGCGTCATGAGCATCTTGCTCATGATTCAGGTGACTGCGCTGGAGAGGAGCCTCTGCCGCCCCTTGCGGGGCTGGAGAGAGGGAGGGCGCGCTTACCCCAGGGCTGCGCCACGCGTTTCGCGTGGCTGGCCCTGGGCTACGGCCTGCCGCCCCTTGCGGGGCTGGAAAAGGGGACAATCGATGTCCCAGGGCGGGAGTTACAGGGGCAGGAGAGGTGAAGGCCCGATGCAAAAACAAGACGTTGTGTTAACGGGTTCCCGCCTCCTCGTGTGGGACCGGCGCCCTCGCCGGTCGGGAGTTCGTGGGCGATGTGGCCGCGCCGGATATCCCGGCCCGCTCTCGGGACATCCCCGCCTGAAGCACAACAGTCCGATACGGCGCCAACGGCGCGTAACATACCAACCTTGGCTGAAGGCCAAGGAAACCGGCCCCCAAGAAAGAATCCCACAGGGCTGAAAGCCCGGACCATCGTGTCCCGTCGTCGTTGGGTCCCCAATATGTTTCGGGCCTTCAGCCCTCTTGCCTGTTTTGAATGCCATCACCTGGCCCTTCAGGCCAGGCTGGTATGTTACGCGCCGTTGGCGCTGAAGAGGGGGAAGCCGTAACCTGAGAACATGTTTCGCGTCCTCGGCCCTCCGGAGGTCCCATGCCGCCGCCTTCGGCGCTCCGGGGACCCCCCGCTGTGGCGCGGTTTCCAATTCCTTCGCACCCTTCGCACGTTCACACACACATCCCTTCCTGTCCCCGCTGTGGGGCGGTTTCCTGACCGCGCCACTCTTACGACCGCAAGGTCTCCAAGACATTATGATGCGCGGGCGAGTCCGCCCGCGGGGTGATCAAGGGGCCGGTAGGAAAACCGGCCCTCCGTTGGGGACGTACATCCCTCCGTTGTGGCGCGGTTTCCAATCCCTTCGCACCCTTCGCACGTTCACACCCTTATCACCCTTCTCGCCCTTCCTGCCCCCGCTGTGGGGCGGTTTCCTGACCGCGCCACTCTTTCGACCGGCAGGTCTCCAATTTGAAGAACGCAGGCGGCTCTTGTGTTCTTGAAGGCCTCTCCGCGGCAAGTAGGTGGAGCGTTTCGGGGTCCGGGCGAGGGTGCAGGTTCTGCCAAGTCTATTCGTATTGACGTGTGTATCGTGCGGCATTGTTGGATGAATCCTGCGCGCTCGGCTATAGTATGTCCCTCGTGAAGGGGCGAGGGTCTGGGGAGCATGTCACGAAACGAACAGCAGGAATTCACGCGTCTCGAAGGGTTTGCGTTTCTCCTGGCGGTGATCGGCATTCAGCTTTCGAGCGAACTTCTGGCCCAATGGGGGACCTATTTCTATTCGCCCACGCTGGGCACGGGCCGCATCGTCTACGTGGCTATCGGCCTGGTGGCCATCATATTCGTCACGGGCTGCGTCTTCGATGCCGTCACCGACCCCCTCGTGGGCATGTGGTCAGACAAGACCGCGGAGAAGCGGGTGCGCTGGCGGGTCGCGTTAATACAGGGCCGGCGCCGCCCATTCATTTTCTGGGGGTCGTTGGGCATGACCCTGACCAGCATCCTTTTCTGGTTCCCGCCCCTGGCGCACGAGTCCGTCATCAATCTCGTTTATGGCACGGTGGTCATATGCGCCCACTGGTTTTTCTTCACCCTCTGTAACATTCCGTTGCTGGCGCTGGCACCCGAGGTTGCGCTGTCGAAGCAAGGGCGTGTGCGCCTCGGCGCCTGGATTGCCGCGGGCATGACGCTCGGACTTGCCCTGGCTATTGCGCTGCCGGGACCCTTGATCGAAATCCTCGACCCCGCGCGCGTGGCCGCAAAGGCGGCTGGGGATGCGCCCGTTCATTCCGCCCTGGGTTATCAGCGCGTGGCCATTCTCTACGCCCTGTGTTCCCTTGCCTGTTTCCAGTTTATGGTCTTCACGGTGCGCGAGCGGTTCATGCCCGAGGCGCACACGCCGGCGACCGCGCCCTTTCGCGATTTCAGGCGCGCTCTGAACAATCCGGTGTTTCGGCGGTATATCGTCATCTTCGGTTTTTTCTACATCGGTTACCTCGCGGTACAGCGCATCCTTCCGTACTGGGCCGAGGCGGGATTGGGAGGCGATGAAAGCACCGTCACCCTGCTGGCGGCGCCGTTCATGGTCTCGTGCCTGCTGTCGGCATTGGCCACGCCCTTCTTCGCCGCGCGTATCAACCTGAAATGGCTCGCCGCCGCCGCATTGGGCATCGTTACTGTTGGGTTGCCGTTTGTTTATGTCATTGGCATGCTGCCCTTCTCGTCCGATGTCCGCCTCCGGCTTGGGGTCGTCCTGTTCGCCACCGTCGGTATCGGCCAGGGCCTGATCTATGTGCTGCAAACGCCGCTCATTGGCGAGATCATCGACCTGGACGAGCAATCTTCGGGCAAACGCCGTGAGGCCATCTTCAACAGCGTGCACACGTTTATGGTGAAGATGGCGCAGGCGCTCTCGATTGGCGTGGCGACGGGTTCGATGCACTTCTTCGGGAATTCGGCAAGCCGGCCCACGGGCATTTTCCTGGTAGGGCCCTTGGGCGGCATGCTGGCCCTGGTCGGGCTCGTGACCGCCTTTACGTATCCCATTCTGAATCCCGTTCGCGCGACGGCCAGACCGGAGCGGCTCGAACGATGACCCTGTCGCGATTTCAGGCCGTTCTGTTCGACTTTTTCGGGACGCTGGTGGACAGCCTCAGCGCGTCGGCCCACAACGCCTCCGTCCGGGCCATGGCACGCGTGATGAGCGCGCCCGAGGACGCGTTCCTGGAGCGGTGGCTGAGTGATTGGGGCGAGCGCGGCGCCGGCCACTGGGACACAGTCGAAGAATGCGTGGTCCACACGTGCGAGGCCATCGGCGTGACGCCGGACATGGCGCATGTCCCGGAGGCGGCGCGCATTCGGACCGCGTTCATTCGCGACGGCCTGGTGGTCCGTCCGGATGCGCGCGCAACGTTGCAGGCAATCAAGGATCGCGGACTGAAGACGGGTCTCATTACCGACTGTCCGCCCGAATTGCCCGTGTTGTGGCCCGCCTTGGACCTGGCCCGCCTGGTTGACGCGCCGATCTTCTCGTCGGTAGCAAAGATGCGCAAGCCGGAGCCGGGAATTTATCTCCTGGCCTGCGAACGGCTTGCGGTAATGCCTCAAAGGTGCCTGTTTGTGGGCGATGGCGGCAGCCACGAACTGTCCGGCGCCGAGGCCGTCGGCATGACCGCCGTCTGCATCCGGTCTCCCCGCGAAGAGGGCTACGACCCCCACCGCGTTGACCCTGAAACCTGGCACGGGCTCACGATCGTCGCGCTGGGAGAGGTTCTGGGCATCGTTGACGACGGGTCGTAGGCCTGCCCGAGGCGAGCGGCTCGAGCCGGAGATGATTAACGGAGCATCGGCTGTCCGCGCAGCGCAAGCGGTCCGTCACACGGAGCGACATGCTCGACGCCGGCGCGGCGGGCGCGTTGCTGGATGCCCTCTCGCAGGCGTTTGAGCGATGAAGACCCACATTTCCCTGCACTCCCGAATTCACATCGAGGGGGAAACATGATAGAATCGGGCAGTGGGAGACGAGAAGGGAGGAAGCTCATGCCTGCGTTCGACTATCACGCCATTCGGGCGGAGGGGGATGAGGAAAAATCCTTCGTTGGGGGGGTTGTGGTTGCCAGGTCGCGCCATGAAGCGAAAGAAAAACTGCGCGAACTGGGCCTCAAGGCCACCATGTTGAAAAAGGCGCGCGGGATCATGGCCGTCCTCAAATGGTTTGAGGCGGACATCCGGTAGGCACGCAGAATCCGGGCTGGCATGCCCCGGGTACCTCTACGGGGGGATTTCCGGTCGAAAAGGGTCTATAGCCGTTTGTGCGTACCGTCGCACATGGGGGCGGCTGCGGTGTGTTTACACTGGCACAGGGCATAGCGCTTCTTGACATCGAGCTTCACTTCGAGGGGGGTGAACGGCGTGCTCTTGTGGGAACCGTCACACCAGGGCTGGGACGCCGAGTGCCCGCACCGGCACCACCAGTAGGTTCCGGGCTCGAGTTCGAGTACCGCGGGCTTCTTGTCGGCGATTCTAGGTTCATCCATCGGTAATTCTCCTTTGCTTTCCCACCTCATCCGGCAGTGAGAAACGTTATCTCCCGCGAAATGCTTCTATGTTGGGCAGGGTGAGTGTGCGCAAGATGGTCGCGACCGACCGGGACTTGTTGAGGCAATAGAAGTGGACCCCCCGGCAGCTGCCCCGGCTCACAAGGTCCTCGACCTGCCGGATGGCATGGTAAACGCCGACATCAAACTGGCCCTGGGAATTGTCGGGGTGGGTTTCGAGACGTTCCATGAGGGCTTTTGGCACGTTGGCGCCGCACATGGCCACGACGCGTCTGAGCTGCGGCAATGCGGTTACGGGCAGAATTCCCGGAACAATAGGCACGCTGATGCCGATGGCCTCACACCGGTCCCGGAACCGGTAGAAGTCGTCGTTGTCGTAGAAGAGCTGGCTGATGACCACGTCCGCGCCAGCATCCACCTTGCGCTTGAGGTTCTCGAGGTCCGTGGCGCGGTTGGGCGCTTCCGGATGGGTCTCGGGGTATCCCGCCACAGCCACACCGAACCGGGGATAGTTCTCTCGTATAAACGTCACCAACTCATTGGCATAGCGCAACCCGCCCGGCACGGGGACGAACTTCTTGACGCCCGCCGGCGGATCGCCGCGCAGTGCCACTATGTAGTCGATGCCGCAGTTCTCGGCTTGGTCGAGAAACGTGCGCAAGTCGTCCCGAGTAGCTCCCACGCAGGTCAGGTGAGCGCCCACCGGAATGCCGTGGTCGCGCTTGAGACGGCTCGCGATTTGAATCGTTTTGCCGCGCGTACTGCCACCCGCGCCGTACGTGCACGTGGCAAATGATGCGTTGTATTTGACCAGCTCGGCGAAGTTCTCGAACAGATCCGCCTCGCCTTCGGCGGTTTTTGGCGGGAAGAACTCGTACGACAGGCCGAACCGCCCGTCCGCATACGCATTACGAAGCTGTGTTGATTTTGAATCAGTATTCAAGACTATCTTTCTTTGGTTGCTCACACTCCGTGCGCCAAACGCCATGCGAATACCGCAGAGCTATTCTACTGGGTGTTTACCGGGTCATCAAGAGGGCCTCGGGGGTGGTTCAGCACGCTGAAATTGCCGGCGAATGCGACGCTCCCGCCCGAATCCGAGCGCGGACCGGCGGGCACGCACGCCGGCGGATGCGTCCGCCCACGGCGGGGCAAGGGCTAGAACGGGTTCATGGGCGAGAAATAGAGCCAGACGAGACAGACGATTCCCAGCAGGACGAGCGTGAACGCCAGGCTGATGCGCGTCCCTTTCGCCTCCTTGTGTCCGGCGCCTCTGGCCGTGGCGAAGGTGAGCCCGTCGAGCTGGCTGTCCGGCGCGGGACGGGTCAACAGGCTCACGATGACCAGGATTCCGCAGCAGAGCAGGAACAGAAACAGCGCGAAGTGCAGGAAGTGGATGGTCGCGAAGGTGTAGAGCCATCCGTTGAGGTTGTCGCGCAGCAGTTCCGCGACGAGACGGCCCATCCCGAGAATGAAACCGGTAAACAGCGCCGCGAGCGCGCCATGGGCGTTCACCCGTTTCCAGAACACCCCGAGCAGGAACACCGCGGTGATCGGCGGCGCGATGTAAGACTGCACGCTCTGGAGGTAGGTGTAGAGTTCGCCCGAGATATAGCGCATGAACGGGATCCACGCCAGACCCAGGACGACCAGGATAACAGTCGAGACCTGTCCTACCACGACCAGATGGTGTTCAGAAGCGCCGGGGCGCAGCTTGCGGTAGACGTCCCACGTGATCAGGGTTGAGCACGAGTTAAACACCGACGACAGCGAGCTCATGAGCGCGGCCAACAACCCCGCGACGACCAGTCCGCGGACGCCTGTGGGCAACAGCCGCGCGATGAGCACCGGCAGCGCTTCGTCGGCGCGTTCCAATACAATCGCGCCACGTTGGGCCAGGACAAACGCGATGAGGCCGGGAACCACGAAAATGAACAAGGGCAATTGTTTGAGAAATCCGGCGAAGATGCTGCCTCGCCGCGCCTCTTCCTGGCTCTTTGCCGACAGCACGCGCTGCACGATGAATTGGTCGGTGCACCAGTACCAGAGTCCGAGGATCGGCGCGCCCAGGAGGATTGCCGTCCATGGGAAATCGGGATCATTGAAGGGTTTCCACATGCTCATCATGTTTGGGCCGGCTTCCCGGCACAGCGTGGTCCATCCCCCGGCTTCGTTGAGGCCTATGGCGGTGACGGCAACCGAACCGCCGATCAGCACGAGGGCCTGGAACATGTCGGTGTAGAGCACCGCGCGAAGGCCGCCGAAAACGGTGTAGACGCCGGTGGCGAGCACTACGATGATGGCGCCGGTCCAGAACTCGATGCCCATGAGGGCCGTGAACACCACGCCTCCCGCGTAGATGGTGACGGAGATCTTGGTCAGCACATAGCTGATAATCGAGACCACGGCAAGGTACCACCGCGCGGTGGGCGAATAGCGGCGCTCGAGAAACTCGGGCATGGTGAACACGCCGCTTTTCACGTAGAAGGGCACGAAAAGCCAGCCCAGCACGAGGATTGCCAGCGAGGCTTGGACCTCGAACTGGCCGAGTACGACGCCCGTCGAGGCGCCCGCGCCCGCGAGGCCTACGAGGTGTTCCGAGCCGATGTTGGAGGCAAACATCGACGCGCCGATAACGAACCAGCCCACGTTACGGCTCGCCAGGAAATAGCCCGCCGAGTTGTCGCCCTGTTTGCGGTTGGTAAGCGCCGCCCATACTGCGACGCCAAACACCAGGCCGAAATACAGGACGATGACGCCCCAGTCAAGGCCGCTGAGCTGTCCCATGGAATTGACTCTCCTTCCGCTCTCGATGCGTGCTTGTTCTGCGTGCGCGCCACGATAACAAAAGGATGAGGGCATCTTCGAGGGGAAATGAACTTCCCGAACCGCCGGGTGAGCGCTGGCAAGAACAGCTGTGGTGTCACGCGGCTCGCGTGACCCGATTGCCCGGTTCTGCTCGGCGTCAAAGTCGCTGGCGCCACCCGTCAGAAGTCCATTCGGGCGAGGAACGCGTCTTTTGCCCCTGCCGAGGCGATGGGGATAGTAACGCCGGCGGTGTCTCGCAGTGTTGCGCGGCCGGCAAGCCACCCGGCGACGAGTACGTCGCCCCCGGGCACGACACCGGCATCGAGCGCGGTACTGATGGCCGGCACCCGCGCGGCGGCCCTGAGATGGCCGTCGCCGCTGTACCGCGCTACGAAGATGTTGCGATCGAACTCGGAGTCCGCCGTCAAGGTGGTCTCGTTCGCTTCGCCCGCGCCAAGGGTGATGGTGGTTGTGAACGTGCCCGCGACGATGCAGTCGCCGCCCATGATGACCGCCACGGCGTTCGCCTCATCGTCGTCGATGCCTTGAGCGTGACGGACCCACTCGAGGTTGCCGTCGCGGTCGTATCTGGCGACAAACGCATCGCGATCGAGGATGGTCTCGGCGGTCAGCCGTATCTCGTCCGCTGTGTCGGGCGCGAAGAGGATGGTGTCGGTGAAACTGCCGGTCACGACCACGGACCCGTCGAGGAACGCCGCTACGGCGAGGCCGTCGTCGATGTCGATGCCTGTCGCTTTACGGACCCAGTCGACCGTGCCGTCGCCGTGGTACCGCGCGATGAAAACGTCGCGGTCGATGCTTGAATACGCGTTCACCCGGAGCGGGGCCTGGACGGCCGGGACGCCGAACTCCGCGTAATCCTCGAACGTGCCGGTCATGAAGATGCCGCCTCCGGGCGCGGTAGTGAGACCGGGCGCGACGTCGGGCGCGGGCCCGCCGGCGCCGCTCACCCAAACGAGGTCGCCGTCGCGTTCGTAGCGCGCGAGGAAGATGTTCGAGTCGTACGGACCGCCCGCATTGAGGACCGTCGGCGGCAGGGTGCCGGTGTCGAAGACGGCCCGGTCCTCAAAGGTGCCTGCGACCACGAAACTCCCGTCGGGAAAGTCGCTGATGACGGTACCGGCATCGTTTTCGCCAAGACCGCCCTCGCGCCGGGCCCAGAGGAGAGCGCCATCATTGGTGAACCGGGCTACGAAGGCGTCCTGATCGAATTCGCCGCCGGCGAACAGCCGGGTCTCGTTGTCCTCGCCCGCGCCAAAGGTGGCTACGTTGTGGAAATATCCGGTGACCACGATGGTGCTGTCAAAAAGCTGGACGATGTCGGCGGCGCAGTCGTCCTGGGGACCGCCCGCGCTCGTGACCCAGTCCAATGCGCCGCTGTCGTCGTACCGGGCGACGTAGAGGTCCTTGTCGTAGGGGCCTCCGGCTGCGGTAAGGGTGGTCTCGTTGGCTTGTCCGGCCCCGAAGACCGCCGTGCCGGTGAATTGGCCGCAGACGTAGGCGCCGCCGCCGGGGCGCGGCGCTACTCCGGTGGCCATGTCGGGGTCGAGCCCCCCGTCGGTGCGGGCCCACTGAAACGCTCCGATGATCGGCGGGCATCCCAGCGCACCCGCGCTCAGGACGATGGCGAGCACCCGGTAGCGAAGGCGGCCTGATGTGGGGGCGTTCATGACCATTTATCTCCTCTCGCGCGGTGATAAGAACCAGTGACGGCGCCATTTGGCGAATCTTGACTCTCCCATAATACTCCAATCCCTTTTCGCGGCCCATGGTTCCGGGCAATTGCCGGTGATTACTCGCAGCCGGGCACGGCGTCGGCGCCGTCCCAGCAGACGGCCGCCCGGGCGTCCTGCCAGGGATTGGTGTCGAGGCGTTTCTTGCCCGGGATGGCCCCCGCGCCGCATCCGCACACGTAATCGTCCGGGGTGAATCCAAGCGGACCGCCCATGGCTTTCCACATGCCGAGGCTTTCGGTGGAGATGGTGACCGGGATTTCGGGATTGCGCGCGCGGATCTCTTTGAGGTAGTGCCGGTAAATGGTCTCGCGGACGTGATGGGGGAAGGGGGCGTACCGCAGCCCGTCGAGTTCTTCGCGGGCTTCTTCGGCGGCAGCCACGAACGCCGGCTCGAGCAGTTCCATGGGGATGCAGGCGAGCACGTCCTCGATACGCGACCACATGAGCGTGGTCATGCTGAGATTGTCGGGATGGGTGCGTTCGAGGGCTGCCCCGATGGTGTACTCGGCCTCCTCGCGCCAGCGCCGCACCGGCACGATGGGCTTGAACTTGTACCGGATTTGAATGCCTGCTTCCTCGCAGCGGCGCGCGGCGTCGATGCGGGCATCCGTCGTGCCCGCGATGCGTTCGAGACGCGTGGACTGGGTGGGGCCGGACAGGCTCCAGACCACGATGGTGTTGTGGGGCGCATTCGCCTCGATGAGACCGTGGACCCGGTCGCTCTTTGTGTGGAGGATGAGGTAACAGTCACGGGTTCTCTCGAAAAAGCGCATGAGCGGCGCCAGGGTGTTGAGCTCGGGTTCGAGGGTCAAGACGTCCATGATGTCATCATACAGCCAGGTGCGCTGCCAGGGGTTGCGGCGAATGAGGTCGCCCAGCCGCTCGATGTATTCCTCGGTGTTGACGTGAGAGATGAGGAACTTTCCGAGATTGCAGTAGGCGCACTGGTGCGGGCAGCCGTCTCCCTGATGGATGCGCCATTGGGGGCGGCACATATGTTGGGGATTGGGCCGAATCTCATTCAGCTCCGAGCAGAAAAACGTGAACGCGTTGCCGCCCGCGGCGGTGTGGAACGGAAACACCCCGTCGCCGGCGTAAACCGACTGCATGCGCGCGGTGTCACGCGCTACCGCCTCGCGGTCGAACCGGAACAGACCCAGGATCAGGGCGGGCGGCGGGACGGTGTCCAGTGTGCCCATGCGCACGCGTTTGTCGAACCCTTGTTCGACCACAATACTCGGGAGGTCGGCATAGGAGAAGGTCTGGGGCGCGATATTCGGGAACGCGTTGCACAGACCCTCCGCGCGCCGGGCAGCCGCGGGATTCTCCCAAACGGCATCGAGTACGTAAACGGCCGGAGGCGTGAACGCCATCGGCAGAGAATGGTGAGCCATAAAGAGACCTCATGCAATAAGGACCTTGGCAGAGCCATTCTACAGCCTACGCCGGCCGCGGCCGCGGCGCAAGGTGGAATTAGGCGGCGACGAAGAGTACCATCCTGGTCACACGCCGGGACTGGCGCACGGCTTTGCGCAGGACGGCCCACTCTGTCCCGGCGGTCTTCGCGTCAGACACGTGCGCGGCTGTTTTGGGGACGAGTTTCAATGTCTCTGTCATAGCAACAGGAGGTTTGATATGAGCACGCCATCCATTCACGACATCAACCGCCGCGATTTTCTCCGGCGCGCGGGCCAGGGCGCGGCCGTTGCGGGCCTGGGCGCTTCGGCCTTCAGAACTGCCGCGCGCGAGAAAGTCGAGCCCGTGGATCCCCATGCGCCGAAGACGGGCAAGGTGCCCGCGGCGGACCAAGTCCTCGGCATCGGCATGATCGGCGTGGGCGGCATGGGCGGCGGCCATCTTACGGACCTCCTCGAACGCGAAAAAGCGGGACAGAAGCTCGCGGTGCGCGCGGTCTGCGACGTCTACACGCGCCGCCAGAAGGATCGCAAGGAACGGGTCAAGGCGGCAACGGGCCGCGACATCGAGGCTTATTACGATTACACCAAGCTCCTCGAACGGGACGACATCGATGCGGTGGTCATCGCTACGCCCGATCATTGGCACGCCCTGGCCTCGATCCACGCCATGGAAGCCGGGAAAGACGTTTACTGCCAGAAACCCGTGACCCTGACGGTCGAGGAATCGCTCGACGTGCGCGATGCCGCCTACCGCACTGGCCGCGTGTTTCAGTGCGGTGCGCAACGCTGTTCCGATGACTGGTTCTGGCAAGCCCGTAAATTCATCAAAGACGGCGGGTTGGGCAAGATCCTGTACGCTCAGTTGGATTACAGCCGCAACTCGGGCAGTCCCGAGAATCCCCAGGGCGGCGAGTGGAACTACGCAATCGATGAGGACGCCACCGACGACCCCAACGGCGGCGACGGCTACATCGATTGGGAACAGTGGCTCGGACCCGCCCCCAAACGCCCGTTCTCGAAACCACGGTTCTTTCAGTTCCGCAAATACTGGGACTACTCGGGCGGCATCGCCACGGACCTTCTGTACCACTTCATCGCGCCCTTGACGATCGCCCTGGATTGCCAGGCGCCCGAGAAGGTGTCCGCGGGCGGCGGCATCTTCGTGCAGCACGACGACCGCGAAGTGCCGGACACGTTTCTGGTCGTGATGGACTATCCGGAGGATTTCAGCATCCTGATGACGTCGTCGATGGCGAACAAGCAGGCGAACCCCGCGATGATTCGCGGGCACTTCGCGACGTTGCGTCCCGGCGGCGCCGGCATTCAAATCACGCCCGAGGACGAGTTCAAGGGGTGGTTCAAAGAGAAGTACGGCACCGACGGGGTCCTCGAGATCCCCAACGAGCCGCGCGAAGAACACATGGACAACTGGCTTAACGCTATCCGTAACCGCACCGAGTGCCATTGCCCGCCCGAGCTGGCGTATCGCGCGCAGGTGGCCACCAAGCTCGCGTGCGATTCGTACCAGCAGGAAAAAGTCCTGTTCTGGGACAACGCGGCCGAACAGTACGTGGACAGCCATCCCCGGCCGGACAGGTCATCCAAGGTGCCTGCGATCCCGTCGTAGCTTCGAACCTGTGCAAGGGCACTCTGCCGCGGCTGGTGAACCGGCACGAGCGTTCTTTCCATAATCGTCCACCAGGCGCGTGGGGAGGGACCGGTCGTATAGGCCATATCCGACCGGGGGTTCCTGTATGACAGGGCCTCCGGGTCACGCTCCGTGGTATCGCGTGACGCCCGCTCATTTGACCCGGTGGCGCGCGCCCCGTATGATGGTGGCCGGATTTCTTCAGGCGATTAGTATATTGGGGGCCATCTCATACAATGCTGGCGCGGGTTCGATCGTGCGGAGTCCTGGGCATCGACGGGTATCCCTTGGAAGTCGAGGTCGACAACCATCCCGGCCAGCGGCGATTCACCATGGTCGGCCTGCCCGACACGGCGGTCAAAGAAAGCCAGGAACGCGTGCAATCGGCGCTGCGGAGCGCGGGATTCCGGTACCTGCGGGGCGTGGTGGTCGTAAACCTGGCCCCGGCCGACGTGCGGAAGGAGGGCAGCGCCCTCGATCTCCCCATCGCTCTCGGCATGGCCGCCGCCAGCGAACAACTTCCCGCGACGCGGTTCCCCGACTACGCCATTGTGGGGGAACTCGCGCTGGACGGCTCCGTTCGTCCGGTAGCCGGCGCGCTGTGCATGGCCATGGCCGCCCGGGACCAGGGTCTGCGCGGCATCATCCTTCCGCGGGCGAACGCGGAGGAAGCCGGGGTCGTGCCCGAGATGCAGGTCATCCCGGTATCGACCCTGACGGAGGCCGCCGAGTTTGTTACCGAACGCACCGAGATCGCGCCGTTCCGGACCGACCTGCACGGGGCCTTCTCGCGCGCGCAGGCCCACACCCCCGACCTGACTGACGTGAAAGGCCAGGCGCACGTGAAACGCGCGCTGACCGTCGCCGCGGCGGGCTCGCACAACCTGCTCATGATCGGCCCGCCCGGCACGGGCAAGACTATGCTTGCGTCGCGGCTCCCGGGGATTCTGCCCGAGATGACATTTGAAGAGGCCCTCGAAACCACGCGGGTCTACAGCGTCGCGGGCAGCGTGAGCGAGAAAGGCAACCTCGTCTGCCGGCGTCCGTTCCGCGCGCCGCACCACACGGCAACGACCGTGTCCATCAGCGGCGGGGGCCACGGCCTCCAGCCCATGCCGGGAGAGGTGAGCCTTGCCCACAACGGCGTACTGTTTCTCGACGAGCTGCCCGAGTTCAACCGCGCCGCCCTCGAGGTGTTGCGGCAGCCGCTCGAGGAGGGGCTGGTCCACATCCGCCGCGCATCGTACTCCGTGACGTTTCCGAGCCGGTTCATGCTGATCGTCGCGATGAACCCGTGTCCCTGCGGATGCCGGACCGACCCCCACCGCGAGTGCCGGTGCTCAATGGGCGAGATCCAGCGCTACATGAGTCGTTTATCGGGCCCGTTGCTCGACCGAATTGACATCCACGTCGACGTGCCGCCCCTGTCCTTCGATGAGATGTCCGATGACCGCCCCAGCGGCGCGGCCACCGCCGACGTCCGCGCGCAGGTACAGGCCGCCCGCGAACGCCAACATGCCCGCCACGAGGGACGCCACCGCGGTAACGCGCATCTCGACGCCACCGCAACACGAAAACACTGCGCCGTGAGTCCAAGCGGCAAGATGCTGCTCGAATCCGCTCTCGAACGCATGGGACTCAGCGCGCGCGCATACGACAAGATTCTCCGCGTAGCCCGCACTCTCGCCGACCTAGAGGAGCACGACCGCATCGGCGACCACCACCTCGCGGAGGCCATCCAGTACAGGAGCCTGGACAGGCAGATGTTTTGATGGGTATAAGGGAAGAATGCTCGGTTGTGTCCCGACCGCGCCACTCTTACGACCGCAAGGTCTCCGATGTGAAAGAATGCAAGCGCGCCGCCAGCGCTACCGGAGGCGAAAGGCGTCCGGGCCAGACCACGCGCTTTTTCTGCGCAAGAGCCCGGGTCAGTCCCGAACGCGAAACACGCCACGCGAAAACCCCGAAATAGCCGGGTTTTACGCAACTGAAACCTCTTCACGGGTTGAGGCGTCTAATTGAATTGACGAGGCTTGAAAAGTGCGCTGAGACCACGCGCGTGTACGAGGAGAAGGACTGAACCCGCCTCACCAAAGCCCCAGTCCCGGTTTATCAATGGGACGCAGCTTTGCGTTTCGGCAGCTTGCGCTGGGGAAGGCCCGCCATAGGTTCGAAGTGAGCCGTTACTCGCCAGCCCGATAGGCAGCGGTCCTGACGAGCGACCATCTGGCGGGGGATCGTGGAGCACATATTGCTGCTTGCGCGATGGTCTGCAATACGGCTTTCGCTCAATATCCCGTGTGGAGAGAAGAAAATGGTACTGAGAAGACTGCTACAACCGCATACGATCGAAATCTCGTCCGGCTACCTCGATAAGTGGTCGGCTATCGAGCGTCTTGCCGATCTCATTGTCAGTAGCGGAAAGGCCACCGACCGCGATACCCTGCTTTCGGCGATTCTGGACCGGGAAAGACGGGGCAGCACTGGTTTCGGGCACGGTATTGCCATTCCCCGTGCCCGGACAGAAATCGTTCGCGAGGTCGGCGCCGCCTTGGGCATCTCCGCGCCGGGCATGGATTTCGATTCAACCGACGGAAGGCCCTGCCACCTTGTCTTTCTGATCGTCGCTCCGCCTCACGAACCGACACAATACCTCGAGGCGCTGGCCGCCGCGGCTGCCCTCAGGCAGCGCCCGAGCCTGATCGCCCGGTTGAAAGAGGCTGGCTGCGTGGACGACGTCCTTGCTTCCATTAATGCCTCACGAAAAGGTCGGAACTGACGCAGGCACGCGAAGAGGCTGACCCAAGGTCTTGCGCAGCAAGACCGCGTGGTCTGGCCCAAACGTGTTTGGAACTCTGTCCGCGCGCGCTCCGCTGTGTCGTGGTCTCCCGACCGCGCCACTCCCCTATGGCGGGGCCGCTTG
>Ga0116185_1001995_pt1 | contig 19559 bp, 19 predicted proteins | sample AD_JPNNA7_MetaG_FD_89754 | JGI IMG/M metagenome (GOLD analysis project Ga0116185, IMG submission 89754) | Active sludge microbial communities of municipal wastewater-treating anaerobic digesters from Japan - AD_JPNNA7_MetaG | ecosystem: Engineered > Bioreactor > Anaerobic > Digestate | place... | reverse complement strand
TAATTCAGGCTGCAAAGAATAGCGCAAGAGGATTTAGATCAACAAAAAATTTCATTACTACTATTTATCTTAAGACGGGAAACCTTAAATTCAATTTACCCACATGAAACAGCGAAGAGCCTAAAGTCTGAGCGTTTGCTGCCACGATCACAGTGCTAAGGCTCATCAGCAGTGCTCCTGCAGCAGGACTGAGCAGAATGCCCCAGGAGTAAAGCACGCCTGCCGCCAGGGGAATGGCGATAACATTGTAGCCCGTAGCCCAGAATAGGTTCTGAAGCATCTTGGAATATGTCCGGCGGGACAGTTCAATGATATTAACCACATCGCAGGGATTATTTCTAACCAGTACGATATCTGCAGTCTGTATTGCCACCTGCGTTCCAGCTCCAATGGCGATCCCCACATCTGCCTGCGCCAGGGCGGGAGCATCGTTTACACCGTCTCCGACCATCGCCACTGGGAATTTTTCCTGTATCTTCTTTAAAGTCTCTGCCTTTTCTCCAGGCAGAACCTCTGCAAAGAATTCGTCAAGGCCCAATTCTTTAGATACGGTTTCCGCCACAAATCTGTTGTCTCCGGTGAGCATCATGCATTTTATGCCCATGGATTTCAGAGTAGCCACAGCCTCTCTGGACTCCTTGCGAATGATATCCGCTAAAGCCAAAGCGCCCAGAGGCTTTTCATCTTCTAAGAGAACTACCACCGTCTTTCCATGATGCATCAGTCCTTCCAGCCTCTCATCCTGAAATATGCCATGCTGGCGGAGATAATTCGGGCCTACAATCTTCAGATTTCTGCCTTCGATCCGGCCTTCAACCCCCTCACCAGGAATAAGATGAAACTCCTCTACGGAGTAGATCGGCAATCCTCTTTTCTCCGCACTTTCCATCACAGCTCTTGCAATGGGATGCTCAGCTCTGCCTTCAAGAGAGGAAGCCAGCGCAAGGATCCTCTCTCCATCCTCCGCTAGAGGCAGGATATCAGTAACACCAAAGCGGCCTTCGGTCAGGGTACCTGTCTTATCGAAAACAACAGCCCTTATATCCCTGGCACCCTCAAAGGCCTGTCTGTCGCGGACAAGGAGTCCTGACTTGGCTGCGAGGGATGTAGATATAGCAACAACCAGCGGAATGGCTAAGCCCAGGGCGTGAGGACAGGCTGTGACCATGACGGTAACCGCTCTCTCCACTGCAAAGGCGAATTCCATTCCAAGAATCAACCAGGCTGCCACTGTGAGGCTTCCAGCGACCAGAGCCACGACTGTAAGCACAAATGCCGCCCTATTCGCCAGGTTTTGTGTTCTCGACCGGCTCTCCTGAGCATGCTTAACAAGCTCTATCACCTGGTTCAAGTATGAATCTTTGCCCGTCTTCTTAACCGCCAGAATTACCGATCCCGAGCCGTTGATTGAGCCTCCTATGACATCGTCGCCGGTCCTCTTGATGACCGGCCTGGATTCACCAGTGAGCATGGACTCGTTCACATCCGTTGCACCCTCCAGCACCTGTCCATCAACAGGGATCTTTTCGCCTGGCTTGACTAAAACTCTATCTTCCGGCTTCAAATCCGACAGGCTGACCTCCTGCACCTCGCCATTTTTGATCAGATGGGCTTGAGAAGGCAGGATTTTAGCCAGCTCTTCCAATGCGCGTGAGGCCCCCATAGTCGAGCGCATCTCGATCAAGTGACCAAGCAGCATGATATCGATCAGGGTTACCAGTTCCCAGAAAAAGTCCATGCCGGAAAATCCGAAGACTACTGCAGAGCTGTAGAGATAAGCGACGGTTATGGCCACTGCAACCAATGTCATCATACCGGGCTGTCTATTTTTCAATTCATCTCTGAAGCCCACAAAGAACGGATAGCCTCCATAGAGATAAACCACAGAAGCAAGCAGAAATAAGAGGCTCTCTGAGCCAGGAAAGCGCAGACTGAATCCAAAGAACTGCTGCACATGATGAGATAGGATGAGAACAGGTATGGTTAGAATGGCTGAGGCGATCAACCTTCTCGTGAAGTCATGGATCATATCTCCGTGGGCTGCATGACCCTTATGGCCCTCCGCCATTTTCCCGGGTGCAAAATGGTCCTCTCGTCTCTCAGCATTGTCAGCCTGACCGCCTCCCACTTCATCTACAATGGTGGCACTGTGCGGATGATGCGGTTTCACGCACTAACACTACAACTATTAAGATAAAAAGCTCTCTACGAATGGATGTTGAAATGCCGGATATTTCCTATTTATGGGCATTTACAGGCTTAAGCCAAAGTGCCTCATATTCGTTCCTCACTATGCCTCTTCCAGCCCATTCTCGAAGTCCGCCACTATGTCTTCTGCATACTCTCCGACCCTCTCCGGGTCGGTTGTGTCTACTGAGATGCCGAATTTGGACAAAAGGGAGGAGAAAAGGCTGTAGGCCCCACCATGGATGACGTCGGTTGAAGTCTGGTAAAAGAGAACGGCTCGGGCCCCGAAGTGGTGATGCCTCTACTCCTGCATGAACTCACCGTGTGGTGAAATGCTGCTTGTCCGCAGTCTTTCACCAGATGGCCATCGGACAGTTAAATTAATATATCCTTGGATGGAAACTCTCTGTCATGTCGGAGCTCATGATATTCGTTTTTCGTCGAGAGCGCGGCAATGATGTAGCCTTAGTTACATCTCTGATGGACACAGGCCATTAATCCCAAACCAGCGATGGTTTGGGCTCCGGTGGTTGTCAGTTCGCTGCCTTTAGCAGGTTTCGGACTCTCGAAGAAATGTATGTAATGAATTGTATTTATTGAGATGGCAGGATGAAGCCCCCGGGGTTCGCAAAGCTCAAAGGGCTCCATCAGGTTAGCTGCGGCTATATCCCCTCTGTCAGATAAGCGACACGGCAGGTGAGAGATAGGCAGGTAGCGCCTGATCCGGCCGTCTCAATTGGGAGCTGGAAATGATGGTAAATAAAGACGTTTTGGAAGCTGGATGGAATCGCTGTAGGACGGCAAGTGGAAAGGCAGGAAAGATAGTACTGCAGAAAATCGCAGTTGGCCGGGAGGCTGCCTGAGCATGACTGACGGATACTACTTCTACTCTGAGAAGCAAAAGATGCTCAGGTCCCGCATCGACCCGCACCCGACCTTCTATGCTATGATCGGAAATAAAATAGTGGAATGCACGGAGAGGTCCAATTCACCCCATCCGGCGTGCTCATTCGATGATTATGTTCACCTGGGCCGGGGCACATACCTCGGCACCAGTCCGAAGTGATCATCGCTCTCCTCTTGGACCATGAATCGCTCTGTGCCTCTGCGGTTTAGCTGTTCAGCGTGGTTTGAATTATTGGCTCTCCCGGCTAAGCCGCATGAGCGCAGAGACAAACGCTTTTTTTTGGCAAATGCTTTCTATCAGGCCATCTCATCCAACAGCTTTATTTCTCTGATTTTCGCATCACCCAAGGAACTAGGCTAAGAATGATCAGATGAGGCTCACTTATGCTGGAAAGGCTGAAAAGATCGCTGCTGGAGGCTCCCGTCTTTAAGAGGGGCGAGTACAACTACTTCATCCATCCCATCACCGATGGGGTTCCGGAGATAAAGCCGGACCTGCTGCGGGAGGTGGCAGATCAGATTGTCCGCATGGCCGATCTGGAGGCGGATAAGATTGTAACTGTGGAGGCTATGGGAATTCCCATAGGAGCAGCCCTCTCACTGATCTGTGATATCCCGCTGGTTATAATCAGGAAGCGCAAGTATGGCATGCCGGGAGAGATAGAGGTCAGCCAGGTGACGGGCTACTCCAAGTCCCAGCTCTTCTTAAACGGCATAAAGAGAGGCGACCGGGTGGTCATTGTGGACGATGTGATAAGCACAGGAGGAACCCTTCTCGCCGTTTTGAAGTCCCTGGAAGTCGCCGGAGCAGCCATCAAGGATATTGTTGTGGTCGTAAGAAGGGGAGAAGGCGTGCAGAGGCTGAGATCGGAGGGCTACCTGGTTAAGACCATGGTCGATGTGGAAGTTGATGAGAAGAGGGTGACAGAGGTCAGAGAATCAGAGAACACATGAACCTGGAGGAAAGCCTCCTCGCCGAGACGCTGAAATGGCAGGGAAAAGCAGAGGATCTTTACGCCAGGGTGGGCGGAGAAGGGCAATTTCTTGAGAACATATCTGCATACATCTCTGACAGCCGGTATTTTCTGGAGAGGGGAGACCTGATCCGGGCCTTTGAGGCGGTGATCTGGGCCTGGGCCTGGCTGGAGATCGGTCTGCTGGAGGGGATTTTACAGAAGCGTGAGTTATGACCGGCTGCCTATGATGAGCCTATGATGAACCAGTCGCTTCACAAACGATAGTAACCTGCAGTTAGTATTATATAGTTAGACCTGCTCTATTTAGTTGCTTTCAATCCTGAAGAAAGCAAGGATGCAAATGAAAATCGACTACAAATACAGGCTGGAAGAGGCGAAGACCCTTCCAGATATATTCGAGGTTGTCAAATCGATGGTGCTCAGGTACACAGGCAAGAGCCGTGGAGGGCTGATGCTGGGCATGGCCAATCTGGGAAACAATCCCGGGGGCTTCTTCGGCGGCTTTTTTGCGACCGGCTCCAATGTCATAGTCCTCAACAAGGTGCCGCTGCAGAGGATCAGAGAGAGCAGGCCGGAGCTGTACAAGCCCTATGTCTTTCACGTACTGCTGCATGAATACATCCACTCACTGGGCTGCCTGGATGAGGATGAGGTGCGGATGAGGGTGATCCAGATCACAAAACAGGCTCTGGGCGAGGAGCATCCGGCCACCAGGCTGGCAGAAAACGCAGGCGACTTCATCAAGCATCTGGCCTATCCGGATGTGATTTGGAAGCCTGAGGATGAGGGCCTGGAGCTGGTCGACGGCTTTGACAGGTCGAGCAGCCTGCCCTACATCGGATAGAGCCTTAGAAGAGCGGAATTGAGATTCCAGATCCACCAGTACTTTCATCCCGAGCACCAATCGATCACTTTCACTCTGCATAGACAAAAACCTTAAGCCGTAGTAGTATCAAATGAATCTGTCAGAAGGATTCTCTGAGGCGGTGCTGTGCAGCTTGTGATAAACAGCTTTGGCTCATATCTTCACAAGAGCGGAAACTGCTTTGTCGTCAAGAGGGATGACAGGAGATTTGAGGTGGCAGCGGGAAAGGTGAGCAGCATCCTGATCACTACTGCAGCCAGCATCAGCACAGATGCCATCAAGCTGGCGCTGGACAGCAATATCGACATCGTTTTCCTCAACTCCTACGGAGAGCCCTACGGCCGGGTCTGGCATCCCAGGCTGGGCAGCACAACGCTCATCAGAAGGAGGCAGCTGGAGATTTACGATGCTTCCGAGGGCCTCAATCTTGCCAGGGAGTGGGGAGTAAAGAAGCTGGACAACCAGATAGATCTCCTGGTCAGGCTTAGAAAGGCGCGGGAGGGGAGGAGGGAGGAGCTGGATAGGTACATCAGCGATATAGAGCAGTCCAAAGAGCAGATGAAGAGGCTGCGCGGCACCATCGAGGCCAGGCGGCAGGATATTCTGGGCCTTGAGGGCAAGGCGGCCCGGAGCTACTTCGAGGCCATATCATCGATCATGCCGGAGAGGTACAGGTTCGCAGGAAGAAGCCGAAATCCAGCCAGAGATGAGTTCAATGCCCTGCTCAACTACGGCTATGGGGTCCTCTACTCGCTGGGCCTTAATGTCATTTTACAGAAAACGAGGTACACTACCACAGATTTAAATGGGATCGGAGGTAACTAATGACCAATGCCGCAAAAGATTACACTGATTTTGCGTCCGGAGGGGGACTTCGAGCTGCCGACCAGCGAGGGCTATCAACTCTACTCAGCGCTTCTTGCTGTCATGGATAGGGCAGACCCTGCGGCGGCCAGACGGGCGCACGACTCACCCATCAGCTCCATCTCCCTCGGAAGGCTGGAGGGGCGCTTTGCGCGCTGCAATAGCCAGAGGGCCAGGCACAAGTCCGTCGATCCTGAGGAGAGCTACAGGCTGGCAGTAGGAATCACCGATCCCAAAGAGTCGGAGATCTTCCGCTCCATTATTCAGCCTCTGGTCTTGCAGGAGCAGAACCTGATGCTGGAGAAAGGAGAGATGCGGGTAGAGGAGCTCTCCAGCGCTTCCACCACGTTTGAGGAGATTCTCAAATCAGCGGGAGGGCTCAGGGATCCGTGCATCGACCTTCAGTTCAGCTCTCCGGCGTGCATTCAGTACAAGAACACAAAGATCTATGAGATGTTTCCTCACAGAGAGGCGGTATTTCACTCCCTTCTGTCTAAGTGGAATTCTGTCTGCCCTGAGGAGATCAGGATGTCCATAGAGCGGGATGACATAGCCCGCTATATGATCGAAAAGCCGCTGGCCTACGAGACTCATAGCGTGGTGGTGAATACAGTCTTCGACAAGAGGAAGGGGCACGAGAGACCTATCATGAGGCAGGGATTTTCCGGGCGCTGCCAGTATACATTCGCCAGGGGTGCGCCAGAGGGACTGAAGAACGGGATAGTCGCCTTGGCCAGATTCGCTGAGTACAGCGGCGTAGGGAGCGCAGTCGCGCGCGGGTGCGGAGCCGTGAAGGCGGAAGTGGAGGAGGCGAGATAATTGGTTTCAGATTCCTTTCAAGATATTTTGAGGGATAGAAATAGGTTCGCTGATTTTGAGTCAAAGATAAAATTGCGACGCCAAGCGACGCTAGAATCCGGACTGTTTGAAGAGTACCTCAAAACAGTAGATATACACCTCGTGGAGAGAGGCATGGCATTCAAACCAGCCAAAAGTGTGGAGTTTGGAAAGACCGACCAAAGCATGCTCAACCACATTCGAAATGGCATTCTATTTCTTCTTCGTTTCAACGAAGCTCTTGAAAAGCTCAATGCCAGGCCACTCGATAAAGACGGCCTTAGAGAATGCATTGCGTTATTCGTTGTGCATGATCTTCACAAGCTGAAATTTGGGGAATGGAATCAAGACGAAGAAGCTTTTGAGGCTCCAAATACGATAGAGAACCAGTTCGAAATTCCCAAATCTGTTTTAAAAGGATTTGTCGAAGAGATGCATCTGAGAGATCTTGCCCCAAGACTTAAAGACGATGACTATTTCTCAGTAGCTGTTGCACTCCACAAAAGCAGGTTTTCTCGTTCGGGCGCGCGAACTTCTCGCTTCATGGATTTGGAGCCGTTTCTTTACCTCATGGATACAATGGCAAGCTGCACCTCTCCGGAGGAGGCAGTCTCAGCCCGGTCATTGACTGCTCTTCGGGATGGCTTCCCTCAGGATTCACCGGAGTCTCAATTAAATTTGCAGTACCATCGATTGGATGATGTGAAGGGCATTTTATCAGGCATCATCAATAAGTCTGTAGCCGAAATGCTAACTGAGAATGGTATGGTTATGCTCATGGCCTATCAAGATGGCTGTGTCTACCTGTCGAAAGGCAGGCAAAAAGCGGAGATCTCCGCTGATTTCATAGATAGCGTTTATAACATCCTAGAGGAGAATATAAGAAAATCATCACCAGCTTTATCCGATCCTAGCCGCCTTGGCAATAATCTTAAAAATCCCAGACTTGGCTACTATGGGCTGAGCGATGAATACTACTTCTTTAGCGGTCCGAAGACAATGCTACAGGCATTTATCGAAAAATCAGTAATATCTGCTCATGTCGAGAAAACTTTGGATCTGACTGATTCAATGATCGAGGGCATTAGGAGATGCGGAGAGGTCGCTTCACTTGACATGGAGAGCACAAGATACGGTCAAAATATTCTATTGGGGTTTGCCAGAGCTATAGCAACAGTTCATCAGTCATTTGTTTCTGAGATAATAAGGGATAATGAGCAAGCTCTTCAAGCTACTTGTGATATTTGGGAGATACCTGATGAAATAAGTAATGCATTAATCAAATCAATGCAAACCGATCCCACGTATCTTGCAAATGGAGGGAAGTGGGACTATTCTTATGCGATTGCCCAATGCGTAATCGATCAAGAGATCGATGGAATAAAGTTTAGGAATATGCCAGCTCAAAGTGCCACAAATATTCTCGTCGAAAGGATATGGAGGCGCATTTCTCAGATGGATGGATGGGATGAGTTTGTAGCAAGAAAAACCGGAGCTTATCGTAAGGAGCTGATCGAATACCTTCACGATGTACTTTCGATAAATGGCATGATTTCATTTCTTGATAATTCAGCTCTCAGCGATACATTCAAAGAATACGAACAAAGCGGCAAGACTTGTAATCTCTGCAACAGGGGTACAATACTCAGCAAGAAAGAGATGGAGAACTCGAATTCGTTTTTATCCTTTAATTTCACAAACCGAGTTTTCTCGGGGAAGTCAAAGCCGACAAATATCTTTGCATGCGTTCCGTGCGGCGTGGAACTCGCATTGAGGAGGAATGGATTTGTTCTGCCTAAAGGTAATGGACATAATGCCGAGATGCTCTATTTCCACTTTATTCCAGATTATTTCTTTACACCTGAATCATGGGAGATGATTCACTCGATTCTTTCAAGATTTTCTGACGAGGCTCGTGTCAGGATGGCTTCTTTAGCTGGCAAGATATTTGATTCAAAATATGTAGGTAGCTCAAATAAAAATGGAGACGACGTCGATATTTATAAATCATGGATTGATGATCTGGCCACGAAAGATGATGAGGGATCTAAGACCAAGGGCATGAGTATGGCTCAATACATGGCTCAAGGTTACGACAATATCCTTGGAAATGCAACAATGGTATTTTACAAGCCATCAGAGAATACAACGGAGTTTCATTTTTTTGGAGTCTACATTGCGTTGATAATCGCTGCATATACTGGCATGAGAGTTGTAGTGAGCCATTCTCCAATCACAACAATGCGCGGCAGGGATTTCAAAGAAGCGGTCGCACTAGATTGCATTAATTCTCATGTGATGGATTTCTATGGAAAGTTCATTCCACTATCAAAGCTGGAGAATGTTCTGAGGGCTGCCAGTGCTCTTATTCGCCTCGGCTACAGCAGTTCTGGACTAAAGGACTCACTTTTCCCGAAGTATCTCCGAGTAATGAGGGATGAACCGCTTCCTGGCTCTTATCTCTTGAAAATGGTCTTGCGCGGATCTGAGAATGATAGTGATGTCCAGCACTTGATTGATGAAGCTTTATTTTTGGATAGGATTAAAGGTGATCGCTTATGAATGAAACCGATAAAATTTGCCAGTTAGCAAAGCTTGGCTTTAAGATTGCACAGCCTAAAGGCTACAAGCCTCATGCTGTGGAGAGGCTATTTCGCGAATCGGTAAAAGCCATTACCGATCTTCAGGGCATCGATCTCTCAAATTGCGATTACAGGGCAACAGTCTCAGGGCGCATACAGAAGACCGTGGACCGAATGGGCGAGGACCAGGCATTTGTTCCCGAAAGGGTTGGCCTTGATGCCAAAGCAGATGAGTTCGCAGATTATTTTGTAGAAATGATCTTGAATGGAATTTGCGCAGGAAAGCCTGGAAGATTGAAGAAAATGTCAAACAACCTCGCAGATGGCTATTATTCTGCTACATTGAGCATTCGGCGGGAATACTGGAAAGAGAGAAATTCAAAATCAAAAAACCAGCCTGAGTAGGAGAAAAGATTAAAATGAGCATTGAAGACATAAAGAAAAAGTTGGCAGCAGGACTTGTGGAGAAATTGATTAATGAGCCGAGTGCACACTACATTCACATTTTGCTGCTAAGGGAATTGCAGTCAAGTGCTATTTTTACTACCAATGGGCAGGATGCAGATATCACAACAGTGGGGATCAGCACCTGCGATGGCCTTGTCGACTACTCTCCTGTAATGATGTTCAAGCGCAAGCAGACAGGAAGCGACCGAAGGAAAGGGAAAGAGCTACAGAGGAATCTCATAAACGTCCAGGATACGATGGACGTAAACAAGATGAACCAGGAATCACCTGAGTCAATGCTTTATGGAAGTGCTGCAGGCGACGAAGCCATATCTGTTACCTCTAGGGTGATGTATGACACAGCATACTCGATAAGAGACTCCAGCGTTCTGGTTGAGGAGAAGTTTCAGAATGCTCCCGGTGACGCATTCGCAAAAGGAGCGACAACTGCTATCCGAGAGCCTGATTTTATCATGCCCGGAACTTTATTTCCATGCGTAGTTACGCTGCGTGATGCAACCTTTGAGGAGTTGGTCTTTGTCATTGGGATAACGAAGATGAACAAGCGATATGGTGCGGCGACATCAAGAATCGGGCGAATGGAAAATCATATTCTAGGTATCTATTTTGGATTAGAGGAGGGGCCTGCTAATTTGTACCTCTCCCAGGAAGTAGCCAGGCGTTTAGCATCTAATGACGGAGGACTAAATACAGAGAACTTGAATAAAGTGCTTTATAGTCCAGTTCTGGACACAGAAAAGGTAAAATTGCTTGTTAAAAAATCATTCGATGATGAAATTGGGATATTGAACATCAAGGCGCTTGAAGATGCTGAGGCAAAGGAATTGGTGGATTATGTCACTGAAGAAAGTATGAAGAAGGCTCTGGAGACCCAAAAGACGAAGGCATCAGAGTTTTTTAAGAGCGTAAATGAAAAGCCAAAAAGTAAGAAGAGAGAGACAACGAATGAGTGAAAATTTCTCCGTAGTGGAATGTTCCATAGAGACTCTGGATCGCACTCTTTATGCATCAAGGGAAGTAGGAGATCTCGTGGATACGGGTGACTTCATACTCAGTACTGCACTTTATTATGCTTTCGGATTCGTGACAGGTAAATATATCAATTTCGGTAATAAGCCCTCTTATCTGGATGAGACCTCTGAGATCTATAAGAAGTTCTTCATAACACCAGCTAAGCCCGAATCCACAAGGGATTATGTGGAGCAAATTTTAGGAGTTCAAATCAACGATTCAGGAGGCAGATTAAAGCCTTTGCCGTATTTGGGCGGCCATTCGACTAGCCAATGGAATGCCAGACCTCATCAATATGCTGTTAAGAATTGGAAAGCAACAGAAACGCCTAAGGATATAAAGGGAAAAAACCTGCCTAAATTTGGGAAGGAGCGGGTTTTTGACCAACAAAATTTGTTCATTGCATACATTTTGCCCTATGAAGTGGATGTGTCTTCATTGGCAGCAAAGGTTCCTAGATACATTCGTTTAGGAAAGAAGCGATCCAAAGCAAAAGTCCAGACAAGAATAATTGAGGGCATAATCGAGGAAGGAGAGTATCTCTCCAATCATCCTTTTGGCATTTACGATTACGATGGGATGCCGTTAGGGGATTTAATTTCGATTAGAATGCGTCCAATGCCTCTCATCGTTCAAGGACGCTACAGCGGCAAATTCTTGCGAATACCTCGTAATGGAAAGCGAGAGGATGCTGTGCTTCCGTATAAGCTGGAATTTTTGAAGGCGAAAAGATGAATCCTTACGAGACATCAGCAAAGAACAAAGCCGAAATAGTAGCTGTAGACTTGGATGGCCTGCGCCTGGAGCGCACTGATCAAGAATTTCTTCCTGGGGTCAAAGCCTTTGAACACCAAATCGAGAGTGCCAGGTTGATCGAGGCATCCGAATCGCTTTTTTTATTTAACCATAGCCCAACTGGATCTGGTAAGACCATCTCCTGGCTAAAGCCTGCTCTGGATAGAAAGATGAAAGTTATAGCCATATATCCAACAAACGCTCTTGTAATTGATCAAAAGAGCCAGGTTGAAAATTTTATAAAAAGAAATAATAGACTTTATAATTCTCAAGACTACCACATTCAGGCGATTACAAGCGATCTTCTTGCTGAAGAAAGGAAGCTTTATCCAGATGAAACAGGCCTCCGGAAAGGGCAGCTTTTGAATCGAATCATTCGCAAGGGACGTGGTCGCGGGTTGATATTGCTGACCAATCCTGATATCCTGATGTTAGCCCTAAAAGATGCTTACTACGAACATAACATACGAGAGGCTGTGCGCAGTGTTGACATGATAGTAGTAGATGAGTTCCACCTGGCCTCAGTTAAGCAGAGCGACATGCTCCTTTTTATGATGCATGAAATAAGTGATGATCAGAGAAGTAGGCTAAAGAAGTTCGTGTTTCTCAGCGCTACACCTAATGATCAAATTGTGAAGAGAGCCGTGAAGGCTGGACTGAATGTTATTGTATTTGACGATAAAAGTACACCTCTATCCTGCTCCAAAGGACACCCTATTCTGCCAAAATTGAAGCTCAATTTCAGAAGCGGCGCGATTTACAGAACCTACGAATTGATCAAAGGGGACTTGGAATATTTTATCGATTTCTGCCAACGTCCTATCTCCGATGGTAATAGCGCAAAGGCTGTCTTTATTCTTGATGGGATCTATGAAGTTGATGAGATATATAAAGTTCTCACGGATGCTCTAAGAGATAAAAATCTCAAGGTTGAACGAGTGGATGGACTTCATCCGGCAACTCCTGAGAAGCTTGCAAGATTCGATGTTCTTGTTTCGAACTCTTCTGTCGAGGTCGGAATAGATTTCAAAGTTGACCGACTTGTTTTCTCAGGATATTCCAAAAGCAAGTTCCTGCAAAGGATTGGCCGGTTGAGGCAAAAGGCAGAAAACGAGACTTGCGAAGCTATCTGCTTTGTGCCCAATGTTCTTTTTGACCATTTTAAAGAGCTTTCGGCCAAAGCTAATACGCAATCACTAAAGCTAACGCGAAAAGAGCTGGCAGAGCACCTGACTAAATTGATGGAATCAGGACTTGATCTATCATCTTATTCCAAAATGTATTCGCCGATGGAAGCATTTTTGTATTTAAAATCTAGAATAAAAGGCGGAACCTGGCGGGACTATCTCGGAGAAGAGCATCACGAGAAAGGAATGCCAGCATCGATTCAAGGAGCCGAATGGCTAAGAACACTGACAATTCTTGAAAAGCATTTTCTGGATACTGAGATCGATGGTCAAATGTACGAGTGGCTTGAGGAAGAATCTGATAAGCTGAAAGAAGGCCTTCTCAGCTACCGTGGCTCTCGTTTTCAGGCTCTGATGTTCGACACCACTGATGATCAGCTCAAACTCTATGACCTTATGTATCTCCTGCGCCGCGGCAAAGTCGAGTTTATGCCCTCGCAAAGGTTCGCCCTGCGTTTGAGAGAATCCTATGGAGAAAAATATAATGCAGAAATTAAGCCCAGATATGAATCGATGAAGAGATTCGCAGCGGGCTTTTGCTGGTATCGTGGAACCTTGGACGATGAAACCAGAAAAGTACTGTTCAAGGGCGAAGGGGCGCACTACAAAAAGATAATGCTCAATGCGGCAGATCATGTAAGAAAGCCGCGCATGGTCGATGGTTTCAAAGTTGAGACAGATCCCAATATACCATCTCTTTCTTATTTGAACGATACAATGACAGAGTACCAGATATTTGCCAGACTAATCGATCAAAGCGGATTTTATCTCAAGGCCAAGTTCAACCTTGGAGATTTCTTTTATCTTTACCCATATTCAGGAATGAGAAGCGTAGCCTTTGGTCATGACGCCCTTTACATCGATTGCCTGATTAAGGAGGAGTATGAAAGAAGAAGATGAACTGATAAATGTTGGACACCTAAATCAATATCTCTACTGCCCACGCAGATATTATTATATTTGCTATTTTGATACAATAGAGATGAACATCTACCTGAAAGATGGATTGCTCAAGCATTACAATCAATCACGCAAAGGTGGATGGCTAAGGGAATTTTACATCAGATCAGAAAATCTCGGACTGCATGGCAAGATCGATGTCCTGGAATCGAAGAACATCAAAAGCATCGGCACAACATTGACCCCAATCGAACGCAAGCGCGGCTCTTCTTATCATGACAACGACGAGGTCCAGCTAGCCGCCTACTGCATGCTCCTTGAGGACTACCTGGGTGAGCCGGTGCGCATGGGCTACATCTACCTCTTCGGAACCAACGAACGCTATGCTATTATGATCACCGACTGGCATAGGGAGAAGGTCCTGCAGACCGTCGAAGCAATCCGCAGCATGAGCCTTGATAAAATTCCGGACTTTGCCGCCAATGCCAACAAATGCGAGAAGTGCAGCACAGTGCAGTACTGCATGCCTGAGGAGACGAGAATGCTGGAAGGAAAGAGCGCAAACGGAGGCGCGCCAGGGAGCGCAAAAAGGATCACAAAAAGCACACAAAGGGGAAGAGAAGCATGAGCAAAGCCAGTGAAGGCATCTTCGATGACAGCGTCGTCTATGTGACCAAGCAGGGCTCCCAGGTGGGGGTGGATGGAGGCAGGATTGTTATAGTCATGAAGGGGGAGGGGGAGCTGGCATCCTTCCCCATGGGCCAGGTGGACACCATCAATATCTTCGGCAATGTAAACTTCACCACGCCCTTTGTGGCCCAGGCCAATGAGCACGGCATAGTCCTCAACTATTTCACCCAGAATGGCCGCTACAGGGGAAGCTTTGTTCCCGAGAAGAACACCATTGCAGAGGTGCGCCGCCGCCAGTATGCTCTTACTGAGAACGAGAGCCTGAAGATCGCCAGGCAGATCATCCGGGTGAAGATCAGAAACTCCCGCACTCTGCTGAGCAGGAAGGATGTGCCGGACAACGGCAGGTTGGCGGAGCTGGAGGATGAGACTGCAAGAGCCCGCAACCTGGACAATTTGAGGGGCATGGAAGGGGAGGCGGCAGAGATTTACTTCGGCCTGTTAAACGGCTGCCTGGCAGAGGGCTGGACATTTGAACGCAGGACGAGGCGGCCTCCTCAGGATCACATCAATGCTCTTCTATCGCTGACATACAGCATGATGAAGAACGAAGTGCTCAGCGCCCTGCGCCAGTATAACCTGGATCCCTTCCTGGGAATACTTCATGCGGACCGGCACGGCCGGCCAGCGCTCGCGCTTGACCTGCAGGAGGAGTTCCGCCCGATATTCTGCGATGCCTTTGCCCTGCGGCTGGTGAATAAGGGAATGCTCAAGCATGAGGATTTTGCAGCCGACAATCATCTCAAAGACTATGCCTTTAAGACCTACCTTGAGAAGTTCGATGACTACATGAAGGAGGAGTTCACCCATCCCAGGTTTGGCTACACGGTTTCGCGCAGAAAAGCGGTTAGGCTGCAGGCAATCTTGCTGAGGAAGGCAATTACAGGAGAACTGAAGGAATACTATCCGCTGGAGTTCAGAAGATGAGGCTAGCAATAACCTATGATATCAGCGATAACCGCACGCGCACAAGAGTTTTCAAGGTCCTGGAGAGCTATGGAGCCTGGAAGCAATACAGCGTCTTTGAGCTGGAGATCAGTGATATTCAACGCCTGCAGATGGAGGATGAGATAAAGGCAGCGATCGATGCTGGAGACAAAGTGCGGATCTACGAACTATGCGAGCGCTGTGTGGGTGCCATTGTCGATCTTGGGATGAAAACGCCTGAGAAGAAGTCAAATGTGATCTAGCTTTTCATGGATCTTTATAAACGCCTGGTACGCCAGGGGTCCATTTTTTAGGTGCCGATTTTCGGGCTTTTAGAAAGGAATTTAAGGCAAAAGGGCCAATATTGGGCCGCCGTCGCAGCGAACGAGAAAACCCGACAGGGATTGAAACCATTTCTTGTACCGTACGTTGCCCATCTTCCAGCAGTCGCAGCGAACGAGAAAACCCGACAGGGATTGAAACTATATCAGTAGCCCAAAATACCGGTTGTAGATCCTTGGTCGCAGCGAACGAGAAAACCCGACAGGGATTGAAACTTATCTGTTATAGTCCTAGGTGATGTAGCCCATACATCAGTCGCAGCGAACGAGAAAACCCGACAGGGATTGAAACTTGGTTTTGACTGCTGATGATGGTGACAGCCAAACCGTCGCAGCGAACGAGAAAACCCGACAGGGATTGAAACCGATCAAAGGCCCCGCAGAAAGCGAGGAAGCCCGGAAGTCGCAGCGAACGAGAAAACCCGACAGGGATTGAAACGAACAGACTCACATGCACAATGACCCCAACGATCCGTCGCAGCGAACGAGAAAACCCGACAGGGATTGAAACAGAGATAGATCAGTTAAGTGCTCAACTTGGTCCACAGTCGCAGCGAACGAGAAAACCCGACAGGGATTGAAACTAAATTACTTTATTGGCACGTTCGATCTCACCAATTTGTCGCAGCGAACGAGAAAACCCGACAGGGATTGAAACCGTTTGCCATTTTCCTCCCATGAGATCGTAGATATCGTCGCAGCGAACGAGAAAACCCGACAGGGATTGAAACTTGATCGGTCAGCGCATAATTGATTTCTATTACCACGTCGCAGCGAACGAGAAAACCCGACAGGGATTGAAACTTTCGTCTATTACGATCATGGGGGGTGTTTCCTGCGGTCGCAGCGAACGAGAAAACCCGACAGGGATTGAAACTGCATAGACGATTTCCTTAGACAGGCCATTGACCTTGTCGCAGCGAACGAGAAAACCCGACAGGGATTGAAACCAAGAAGAGAGTGGCTGAGGAGATCGACATATTCCAGTCGCAGCGAACGAGAAAACCCGACAGGGATTGAAACCAAATGGCGAACCAACTGGAGAGACGATTAGCGATCTCGTCGCAGCGAACGAGAAAACCCGACAGGGATTGAAACATACAGGTGGCTCTTGGTCTGGAAGATGAGGTGGTTTGAGTCGCAGCGAACGAGAAAACCCGACAGGGATTGAAACGCTTTCTGATCGCGTCCACAATTGCCCGCACTGTGGGCGTCGCAGCGAACGAGAAAACCCGACAGGGATTGAAACTATTATCCCAATCAATTTTGGCACCTAAATATTCTGTCGCAGCGAACGAGAAAACCCGACAGGGATTGAAACAGGGCGTTCGCGTGCCATCCTGCCCTGGACATAGAGTCGCAGCGAACGAGAAAACCCGACAGGGATTGAAACATGATAATAACATATCCCGTAAGAGTGTCGCGGTAGTCGCAGCGAACGAGAAAACCCGACAGGGATTGAAACTGAGAGAAATGCCACAATTGGAATACCTTTTTGCCGTCGCAGCGAACGAGAAAACCCGACAGGGATTGAAACTTCACGTTGTCGTAGATCTGTGGCAAGAACCCAGCAGGTCGCAGCGAACGAGAAAACCCGACAGGGATTGAAACAATGGTTGGGCCTTCTATCAGCTTAAGGAGTTTTTGAGTCGCAGCGAACGAGAAAACCCGACAGGGATTGAAACCCTCATACACAAACCCCCAAATCGAGGACAGCGAGAGTCGCAGCGAACGAGAAAACCCGACAGGGATTGAAACGACTTTGATAGGCGTAGGTGGTGCTATTATTTTATTGTCGCAGCGAACGAGAAAACCCGACAGGGATTGAAACTTGGAAAAGGCGATCCTCCGGGCCGTAGCAGCGATGGTCGCAGCGAACGAGAAAACCCGACAGGGATTGAAACCGGTCCATCGGCTTGATGCCTTTGCCTGTGGTTGAGTCGCAGCGAACGAGAAAACCCGACAGGGATTGAAACATAGTAATCGAACCAGATGAAACACTGGACACAATGGCGTCGCAGCGAACGAGAAAACCCGACAGGGATTGAAACAAGCTCCTCCGGTGTCAGAGGCGGAATCAAATTCTGTCGCAGCGAACGAGAAAACCCGACAGGGATTGAAACCGTGCATTGAACCGCCGGACGTTCACGGTCTCCGATGTCGCAGCGAACGAGAAAACCCGACAGGGATTGAAACAGAGCAAGCTCCCCCCGGACCATGGGCGTGATGTTGTCGCAGCGAACGAGAAAACCCGACAGGGATTGAAACAGGGCGATATGTCACCAATGCGCGACGTCGTTTTATGTCGCAGCGAACGAGAAAACCCGACAGGGATTGAAACGGTATGGTAGCGATACCGCGCCAGGCGACAGGTCGAGTCGCAGCGAACGAGAAAACCCGACAGGGATTGAAACCTAAAGGCGTGGCGCAAGCCACGCCTCAGGCCTTTGGTCGCAGCGAACGAGAAAACCCGACAGGGATTGAAACAATTCGTCCATCAATGTCTGTCTATCTTCGAATGTGGCGTCGCAGCGAACGAGAAAACCCGACAGGGATTGAAACTATTAAATGTGGCGTCACTGATCTTGATATCGATCAGTCGCAGCGAACGAGAAAACCCGACAGGGATTGAAACTCTATACTGGTCTCTGACATGATATCTCCTTCTTATTGTCGCAGCGAACGAGAAAACCCGACAGGGATTGAAACGACGTTGTGCGCCCTCTCATAAATCCCTATCAATATTGTCGCAGCGAACGAGAAAACCCGACAGGGATTGAAACTACTATCATCTGCTGAACGATGATACGAATATCCCTTGTCGCAGCGAACGAGAAAACCCGACAGGGATTGAAACCTCTCCATTTTTGACTCTTCGGAAGAAGGCTTTGAGTCGCAGCGAACGAGAAAACCCGACAGGGATTGAAACCATACTACTTAGAACAGCACGGTTTGCTTAATTATTGTCGCAGCGAACGAGAAAACCCGACAGGGATTGAAACGCATCCCCTGCTCCCTGCTGTCGCGATGCCCCCATAGGTCGCAGCGAACGAGAAAACCCGACAGGGATTGAAACCTCCTGGTAGAACGCATCTGCTGATGTGGAATTGCAGTCGCAGCGAACGAGAAAACCCGACAGGGATTGAAACGCAGTGCTCGTATGCGGCTGGGTATTCTCTCTTGTGGTCGCAGCGAACGAGAAAACCCGACAGGGATTGAAACCATCAACTTTCTGATGTTCTGCAAGGAGAATGAGATGTCGCAGCGAACGAGAAAACCCGACAGGGATTGAAACAACATTTTGCTCAATGTGGGCTCAAAAAAAACAAAAGTCGCAGCGAACGAGAAAACCCGACAGGGATTGAAACGGTTATGACGACTCTCAGGCCCTTATATTTGATTGAGTCGCAGCGAACGAGAAAACCCGACAGGGATTGAAACGAAGCTGCCAAGACGGCAATAGGAAACCGCCGGACGTCGCAGCGAACGAGAAAACCCGACAGGGATTGAAACACAGCCGTTTACTCCTGACGGGGTTGAGAGGATGTCGTCGCAGCGAACGAGAAAACCCGACAGGGATTGAAACTATCAGGAATATCTCGGCCTGGACGGTCACCAGGGTAGTCGCAGCGAACGAGAAAACCCGACAGGGATTGAAACCCAGCGTTTGATGTCGGCGTACCAGGTGACCTTGAGGTCGCAGCGAACGAGAAAACCCGACAGGGATTGAAACTGATGTATGGGCCGCCACGCCTAGGACTATAACAGAGTCGCAGCGAACGAGAAAACCCGACAGGGATTGAAACAGATAGACAGCGAATGGGGGATCGGGTGGGTCAAGTAGTCGCAGCGAACGAGAAAACCCGACAGGGATTGAAACTGAGAAAAAACAGAGCCAGCAGGCAGCCTTTGCTGGGTCGCAGCGAACGAGAAAACCCGACAGGGATTGAAACGAGAGTCATCAACAAGTGGCTCACTGATTATCTTTCGTCGCAGCGAACGAGAAAACCCGACAGGGATTG
>Ga0116185_1001984_pt1 | contig 19617 bp, 9 predicted proteins | sample AD_JPNNA7_MetaG_FD_89754 | JGI IMG/M metagenome (GOLD analysis project Ga0116185, IMG submission 89754) | Active sludge microbial communities of municipal wastewater-treating anaerobic digesters from Japan - AD_JPNNA7_MetaG | ecosystem: Engineered > Bioreactor > Anaerobic > Digestate | place... | reverse complement strand
GGAGCAGCCCCGAGAACGAGAACTCCCCGGCGTTGTTGGTGCGTTCCGAATCCCATCCCAACTGCCGGGCTTCCTGGTGCTCCACATAGACTTCCGCCTTCGGCAGGGGCCGCCCGGCGGCGTCTCGTGCCGTGCCCTTGATCGCCCCTGCGGGTCCCAACGGAATGGTGAGCGGTTCGTTGCCTTCCAGGCTCACCGTTAGCGGACCGATAGGGGCGCTGATTCGGTCATGTTTGCGGGCAATGACTTCCAGCCTGTCGGTAGGAGGCAATCCCGCCAGCAGGAAATGGCCCGTTTTGTCGGCGCCGGCATAGTCGCGGTAGTCTTGACCGATCACGCAGTTGATCTTGGCCCGCGGCACCGGCTGCCCATCGGCATCTACGACCTTGCCCGTCAACCGAATGCCATGGGAGAGGGAGAAATCGACGCCGGAAACCGTCTCGCCAGCCACGACCTGGAGTTCCTTGGCGTTTTTCTCGTTGTACGGACGGGAATAGCCCTCGACGGGACTCCAGCGGACCGCGTAATTTCCCGAGGGAAGGCCTGTCAGGACGTAGCCCCCCGTAGCGTCGGTGAACGCTTCGCGATGCCGCACGATCTCCTGCGGTTCCGGGTAGGTGTAGATCTTCACGCCTGCAAGGCCTTCGCCCGAGTCGGCATCCGTGATGCGTCCCATCACGAGGGCGCCTGGCATGACCGGGACTTCGAGAGCCGGGGCCTCCTCACCATCCTTCATATTAAACGCTACCGGCCCGCCCGATGAGATCCATTCGGGGTCGTCAGCCACCGCCGTATACTCGCCCGCGCGAAGGCCTGCGACGCTGAATGCGCCACCGTCATCGCTCGTCGCGTAGAACTGGTCACGCTTCAGTATCTTCGACTCCACGCGCACCCGTATCTTCGCCAGAGGCGTGCGGGACGCATGGTCCACCACCTGACCCGCAATCGCGCGGCCCTTTGCGAGCGTGAGTTCAACGTCCTCGCTGCCTGCTCCAATGAACTCGCTGAGCAGCGATTCATACCCCTCCGCGCGTACGAGGAATTTCCACTGCCCCGGCCAGAGGGGGATCGATGCAAACCGCCCCTCGCCATCCGTGACCATTCGGGCAGCCGTGGTTTCGGGAAGGGGCAGATCACCAGGTTCCTTGTCGTACGCCTGGACGTATAACGCGGCGCCCGAAACCGGACGTCCCGACTCGTCCACTACCCGCCCCCGTATAGGCGCTCCGGGCAGCAACACCATATCCGGATAGGGTTCGGGACTGTACGTATCGGGGCGCGCCCTTGCCGCGATGAAGGCATCCTCCGTATATGCCTCCACAACATACCATCCGCTTGGAATATCTTCGAAGAGAAACGCCCCGTCTTTGTCTGCCGTCGTGGACATCACAACGGCATCCTCGGGCTTACACTCGTAGCCGTAGATGTCCACCCGCTCGAGCCGGACCGTCGCGCCGGGCTTGTCCACCTTGCCCGCAATGCCGTAGGGGCCGGACAGGTGCTTAACGGCCGCGCTCTGGGCTGCCGCCTTCGGCTCACCCGCCTCAACCGTGGAAGCCATGCGCTGTCGTTGCGGAAGCGGCGCGTCGGCATCCGTAATCCCCTCCTGTTCAGCCGGTTGCGCGGCCAGCGCCGGGCGATTTGTTGGAGGTATCGCGTCCTCGCCGTTTTGGAGACTCACGACACCGACCAGGCCGCCGGCCACCGCCACCGCAGCCACGAGGACTATCCCCGCTTTTGACGATAAGAATCCCATGAGCATCTGCAGACCCCCTATAGTCATTCCTGACGTTGCGGCGGCCGTGCCGGCGGACCCCGCGCCCGCCGATGCCGCGCTTCCGGTCTCCGCGCTCGCGCGTTGCCAGCCCGCGGACGCCCCCGCAACGGCCCCGATGATCGTCAGCGCCCGTTTCTCGAGCGCCTTCTCGGAGTCTCGGTCGCGGCCCAGTTCGTCGAGCAGCTGTTTGCCGAGGGCTTCGCGCGCCCGTTGCAGGCGTTTCCGAACCGCCTCGTGGGATATCTCGAGCAATTGGGCCATCTCCCGCGTTTTCACCCCCGCGAAATAGTGCATGAACAGGACCTCGCGGAAGTCTTCGTCCAATTCCTCGACGCGGCGGCGCAGCATCGCGCGCATTTCCCGGACCTCCAGTTCGCGAGCGGCATCCTCGAAGGGTTCGGCGGCATCCTCGAGGCCCGCGTTCAGGCGTTTTTCGCGCGCGCGCTTCGTAAGCCAGTCGTTGGCCTTGTTGCGGGCGATGCGCAGCAGCCACGGACCGAACTTGCCGGGTTCGCGGAGCGTGTCGAGAGCGGTATAGGCCGCCAGGAAGGCCTCCTGAGCGATATCCTCGGCCTCGGCGAAACTCCCCGTTTGCGCCCGCCCTACGGCGTGAACCGCCGGCAGATAATGCCGTACCAGCGCACCATAGGCTTCCCGCTCGCCAGCCAGGACCCGCTTAACCAAACGCGCATCGTCGTGTTTCAGGGCAAACAGCACGGCCAAACTCCTTCGTCTGCCTTATAGTCTCTCGCCGCGCCGGGAATGTGACAGCGAGAGGGGGTCTTTCCTGGAAAGGTAGGCCAATTGGCCGTTTTACGCAAGCGGCAAGCCGCCCGGAGACTGGACGGAGTCCATAAAGATGGACTCGGTGGACGTGGTAAACCCGGCGCTCGGCCTGTCGCCTGTAGTCACCCCTTCCGAGGTTTGTCTCGGGGTCCGCGCAACGGAGGGCCGGTTTTCCAACCGGTTCCTGAATCGCCGCGGCCCGCCGGGGCTGCGCACCGGTTAGATGGCCACACGGGCGTGCACATATGCTCGCGCCGTTGGTTCTTTCGGGTGTTGGAGACCTTCGGTCGTGACAGTGGCATGGTCAGGAAACCATGCCACAGCGGGGGCAGGAAGGGTGTAAAGGGATTGGGAAACGCGCCGCAGGGGAGATGAATGCAGGAAGAAGGTTTGACTGCCGCGGCCACATTACCCATGATGATGCCGGCTCGGCGTTATGGTTAACGCGCCTTCGGCAGGGGACTCAGCGCGGGGAAAGGACAGTTCATATGCGCTTCACACGGAGAGGAATTCTCAAGATGGGTATGGTAAGCGGTCCCTTGGCGTCAATCCTGGCCGGATTGCCTTCGGCGGCGCAGACGCCCGAAAATGCCGCTGGCGCCTCCACACCGGGCATCGAAAAGGCGTATATCTGCTTCCGTATCGGCGTGCCAACGTACCGGAACGAGGCGCGGTTCCAGGAACTCCTGGATCTTTTCGAGCGCTATCGCGGGGTGACGGACGAGATCACGCTGTTCACATCGGAGACGCACCCTCCCCTGCCCCTGGACGTCATGTTCGAACGCATCGCCCTGCTCGAGTCACGCATGGCCATGGCCCGCGCACGCGGTTACCGCACGGGCATCAACATCCTTTCCACCGTCGGCCACCACGAAGAGAATCTGCCCAACTCGCTGTCGGGCGAGTTCGTGCCTATGACGGACGTCAACGGCGGGGTATGCCGGGGCTCGTTCTGCCCCAACTGCGAGCCCATGCGCGAATATATCCGGCGGGTGTACGAGGCCTTGGCGAAGGCAAAACCCGACTACATCTGGATCGACGATGACGTGCGCCTCTTCGGACACATGCCCATCGGGGCCGCGTGTTTCTGCGACACGTGCATCGCCTTGTTCGGCCAGCGCGCGGGCAAGACGTTTACGCGCGAGTCTTTGAATGCGGCGCTGTCGTCGGGGCCTGTCGCGGAGAAACTCGACCTCCGCCGCCGGTACCTGCAACACAATCGCGAGACCATTGGCAATCTGTTCCGCATGATCGAGACGACCGTACATGCCGTCCAACCCGGTTTGCCTCTGGGATTCATGACGGGCGACCGGTTCTTCGAGGGCTACGATTTCGACACGTGGGCGGACATCCTTTCCGGGCCCGGGCGGGCGGAGGTGATGTGGCGGCCCGGTGGCGGGACGTACACGGACGAGCGCATGGCCGGGATCACCGACAAGGCGCACGACGTCGGACGCCAGACCGCGCTTTTGCCCGGATACGTGAAGTGCATCGAATCGGAACTCGAGAGTTTTCCGTACCAGCGTCTCAAAAAGAGCGCGCACTCGACGTTTCTCGAAGCCGCGGCCTATATCGCGGGCGGGTGCACCGGCACCGCGTTCAACGTGCTGTCCATGTACGACGAACCGCTGGACGAATACGAGCCGCTTGTGAAACGCCTGCGCGCGGGACGCCCTTTCCTCGATGTGCTCGCCCGGACGCTAGGACGCGCCCCCTCGATCGGCCTCCACAGCGGCTGGGTGAAAGACACCTATGCGGCGCAGAACGTCGACGGCGCATGGTTCGGAGGCCCCGGGGCCCCGGGGCATTGCAACGAGCTCTGGTCGACGGGCCTTCCCGCGGCGTATACCGCCGCGCACGCGACGGTAACCGCGCTGTCCGGCGAACAGGTGATGGCTTTTACAAAGGAAGAACTCCAGAAGCTCCTGTCGGGCGCCGTGTATCTCGATGGGCCGGCCCTCGACCGCCTGAATGCGCTGGGTTACGGCGCCTTGACCGGATTCGAGACCGTCGAAGTGCGCCACGAGGACTGCATCGAGGAAATGACGAATCATCCGCTCAACGGCCCCTACGCGGGACGCCGCCGCAACGGCCGGCAATCATTCTGGAAGTGCCCGGCATACTTCTTCCGCCCGACCTCTGACGGGGCGCAGGCGTTGTCGCGTTGCGTGGACTACACGTACACGGAAACGGGGCCCTGTTGTCTGGGAGTGTTCGAGAACGGCAGCGGCGGCCGCGTTTGCGTCGAGGGGTACTACCCCTGGCAGCAGGTTCAGACCCTGTCCAAATCGGCGCAGGTAAAGGCTATCATGCGTTGGCTTTCGCGGGACACCCTTCCGGCCTATGTCGCGTCGTTCCACCGGGTGAACCTCTGGGTTCGCCGTCCCCATGAGAATACGATGGCGGTCGCCCTGTTGAACGCCTATATGGACCCCGCTGAAGGGATGACCCTGCTGGTTCACACGGCGGGCGACGTGATGCGAATCACCGACATGCGCGGCGCGCAATCTGAAGTCGAAGCGGCAGGAGCCGACGGCCCCTACAAAGAATTCGTGCTGCCAGCCATCGCGCCGTGGGAGATGCTCCTCGCCGTCGCGTGAAACGGTTTGGCTACCGCTTGTGGGGCGGCTGACTCGAGAGCAGGGACAGCGCTTCGCGGATGCGCACGGCCTGCATCTCGTCGACTATCAGGTAGCGGTGTTTCCCGTCCGGGGTTTCCTGGAAACGGGTGACGCCGTTTTCGCTGACGATTGCGCGGCCCGGAGGCGACAGGCGAAAATAACCGCGCTCGGGGCGCACGGCCCACAACACGCTGGTGAGGTCCCACGTTGGCCGCTCGTGCGGCGTGGGCATGTACAGCTGGTACGCTTCGGCCAGCGGGTGATGCTCTATGTAACTGAAATCCTGCTCGATGCTGTCCGCGGGATACGTGATGGCGGCGCCAATCTCGTAGCCGCTGTACACGATGGGCGTGGGCCACTCCCGCACCAGTTTCTGCGCGGACGGAATGTCCATCACGACGTTGTACTCGCGGTGTTCCTTGCCGTCAATAGGCGCGAACGCTCCCGCCATGATCGACAGCACGCGCACCTTGGTCGCCGCCAAGTCGCGCCCGCTCAACGGCGAAACAGCGTCGGGCGGCGAGTCAAGAAGCCGCGCGAGATTGGTCGAGAACCCGACCTGCGCGATGGCTACCGAGTTGTCGGGCTGAGCGGCGAGCGCCTGCCGGAGAACCGTCACGGCGCCGGGTGCGTCTTTCCCGCTCGCCAGACCGTGGGGATAGCGGAGCGTGCCGTTGTCCTGGGCGCGCGCCAGTGCCAGGAACTTGCTGTCCTCGGGCGTCACGCCGCTGTTCGTCACGCCGATGGGAATCCCGCCGCGCCCATAGAACGTGTTGACCGCATCGACGAACGCCGCGCATAGCTCATGATCCTTGGTGATGGTGACGGCCACGAGTTCGCATTCGCCGCGGCTCTGCAGGGCATGGATCACGCCGAGGGCGAGGGCGTCGTCCACGTCATTGCCGATATCCGTGTCAAAAATGAGCTTAACCGGGTCGGCCGGCTTCAGATTGACCCGCTCGGGGGCCACGCCGCCCGCGGCATTCAACAACATCGAAACCACACACGCACATCGCAACATCTCATCGCTCCTTAATCTTGGGGACACAATACTCAATTATGCCCCCGGCGCGCCTTGTTTGCCATCTTTATCCCATCATGTGCGGCGTGTGATTGAGCATTGTGCCGGGAATGACACTGGCTCAATCCGTTAACCGAGGGCGGGGTCTTCTTACCCGTCCCTTCCGGATCAAGGGTGTTCCCGGCGTCAACCAGCGGCGCCCGGTCTTGAGTCGGCGCAACTCTGTTGTGTCCCCAAGAGTCGGCACTTGGCTAGCCGGCGAGCGGGATATCGTGATCCTCGCACCACTCGCGCACGGCGCTATGCATGGCAGCGTTCTCGTAGTCATACCACTGCTGGAGCATGTCGTGGTGCTGGAGAAGATCTTTGAACCGCGCATAGGCTCCGGAACGGCTGAAGATCTCGCGGACTTTGCCGGAGGACTCTGGCATGTGCTGGTCGGCAAACCGCACCGCCAGTGCTGGTCCGAGGTCGAGCTCGCTCTTGTGCGGGATGGCCACGCATTTAGCCTCAATGGCCTCTATATCTTCCTCTTCCTCGCCCGATTCGGACGCCTCGAAATATGCGCTCCAAAAATGCATTTCCCCGGTCTCCGGATCCAGAAAGGCCACGTTCTCCGACGGCGGCCCCGAACTGACGAAGTCGAATGCGTCCCGGATCTGATCGAACTTGATGGGTTTCGCGCTCATGGTGTGCCCCCTGCAATTGACTACATATCTCCTGCAATGCTATTCAAGAATACCGACACCCGAACCTATGAATCAAGGGTCTCCGCGGTGTGAGCGGCCTTCGGGAGTTCCGCGGAGGAGTCTTTGGCGGGGAACAGGGCGCGGAAGGTCGAGCCGCTGCCGAGGATGCTATCGACCTTGATGGCTCCGTAGTGCCCGCGCACAATGCCCAGGACGGCGGCGAGACCGAGACCGCGGCCAGTGAATTTGGTGGTGTAGAATGGGTCGAAAATACGGGACACGGCGGCTTCGTCCATGCCCGCGCCCGTATCGCCGACTTCGAGGTAGGCGTACATGCCCTCGGGCTGGTTTTCGTGGAGCCAGGTCGAGGCGAGATAGGCCCGAGTGCAGAACATTACGCCAGTGGACACCGTGACAAGCCCGCCCTCCGGCCCGATAGCTTCGGCGGCGTTGCTCGCGAGGTTCATGAGCAGCTGGCTGATCTGCGAGGGGTCGCCCTCGATGGACGCCGCACGCTCGGCAAGGGCGAGGCGAAGGCTGCAATTCTCGGGAAGGGACGCCTCGAGCAATTGCGCCATCTGCATAACCAGGGTGTTGAGGTCGATCGCCTCGAGGACGGCCTTGCCCCTTCCAGAATACGCCAGCATCTGCCGCGAGAGTTCGGCGGCCCTATGCGCGGCCTGAGCGACCTCTTTGAGGTAGGGGCGCACGCCCGAGGCTTGCGGGAGTTGTCTCATGGCCAGTTCGGCATTGCCTGCGATGATGGCGAGGATGTTGTTGAAATCGTGGGCGATGCCCCCGGCTACAGTAACCAGGCTCTCGAGTTTCTGGGCCTGGCGGACCTGCGTCTCCAGCTCGAGCTGCCGGGTGACATCGCGCTTTACCGAGACGTATCCCATGATGTTGCCGCCGTAGTCGAAGATGGGCGAGATGGTCGCGTCTTCCTGAATGTGGACCCCGTCCTTCCTGCGGTTGGTAATGGTGCCATGCCAGATCTTGCCTTTGGTCACCGTCGCCCAGATGTCTTCGTAGAAGGCAGGGCCATGAACGCCGCTCTTGACGATACGGGGGGTCTGGCCCAGCGCTTCGGCCCGCGAATATCCGGTAATACGCTCAAAGGCGGGGTTGACGTACACAATGACGCCCTTCGGGTCCGTGATCACGATATCTTCCGCCGCATACTCGATGGCGGTGAAGAGACGGCGCTGCTCCAATTCGGCGAGTTTGCGGTCCGTGACGTCCCGCAGAATCACCACGCTGCCCACGGGTGTAGCCCAGCGCGACCGTATGGGCGAGAGACCCGCCTCGAGATACCGGGTACTGCCGCCGTCGATCTGTACGGTGGTTTCGACGTATCTGCCGGGGTGCATCGAGGCATCGAACAGCGCCTGCGAGAACACCAGAAAATCGGTAACAGGCCTCCCGAGAATCTCAGGCACCTCCTTGCCCAGCATGGTCCGGGCAGCGTCGTTCAGATCGAGAATCCGGTGACCGCGATCGAAGACGATAACGCCGTCCTTCATGCTTTGAATCACCTGGTCTTTGGCAACGGGCACGGGCGACAGCAACAAACCGTACCGGAGAAAGTTCCATCCAATGACTATGGCCGCAAACCCAAACGACAGGGGCGTGAGGTCCATGTAAGGGAGAGGACTCAGCCGGAGCTGGAACACGAGGTTCGCGGATAAGGGCGCGAGCGCCCCGACAAGGAGGAAGAAGGCCTGCCTTCGGTAGGTGCGATGGGAGCGCAGCGCTGCAAGCACCAAGAGCGCCGTTCCCACGAGCACGAACGCGTAACCACATGAAACCGCAACCCAATACAGTGGACCTCGCACAGTGGCGAGTGTCGTCACGGGCCCGCTGGTATCGAGCCACAGCTTCCGCCACACCAGGCCATGACGCCCGTTTGTCCAGACAAAGGCCAGATTCATGATAGGCAACACTGCAAGGACTTTAAGAAACCAGGGCACGCTACGGTGGCGGCCCAATGTGAACTGGAAGGCGAAGATAAACCAGGCAAAGGGGACGGTAACAATCCCCACGTAGCGCACGTGGGTCCAGAACATGCGGCCCTCGAAAGTCTGACAGCCGAGTTCGGCTGCTTCGGCGAACGTCCATATGCCCGCGCCAGCTATCAGCACCAGCAGCGTGAGCGCGCCTTGTTCGCTGCGGCGGCGCCACAGCACAGCAACGAAGACAGCCGCGATTGCCGCCGTTGCCAACAGCGGCGCAGCGAAGGGATGGAGCTGCCACACGGGCATCGCCGAAGAACCCTCCTGAAGCCCCAGCGTCAGACACGAGGCCTCAGTGTATCATGCCGGTCAAGCGGAACAGGAATTCCCCAATCCGGATAACACGACGATTGCGGAAACTCACACGGAGACACAAAGGACACGGGAGAAATGGAGCGTTCGCCGAAGCGAAGCCTGCGCGAGCAGACGGGTGTGCTCCCGCGTTCGCGCAGTGGATCTGGTTGCAGTCAACGGCCGCGCCAAGTGCATTTGGTGTTCTTCTCTTGCGCGCGATTTCCCGCCCGCACTCACTCTGCTTTGCCCGCCGGCTCTGGTGCCATCGCGAACCGGAGCTCGCCACCGCGGGCGAGCTGCTCGTGGGTGACGCGGAACTCGTCGAGCCGGTAACCGTTGATGCGGACGCTGTGCGCGTACAGATTCTCCGGGGCGTAGTTGTCGGCGATGACCGCGAGTGTGCCGTCTCGCACTTTCACGTCGGCCCGTTCGAAGAGGGGCGCGCCGACCCAGTACTCGTTCGTGCCTGCCATGGGATACAAACCCAGGGCGCTGAAGACGAACCAGGCGGAGAGGGTGCCGCCGTCGTCATTGCCGTCGAGGCCGACGTAATCGGCGCTGTGCTTGGTGTCCAGAATCCAGCGGACCCATTTCTGTGTGAGATCGGCGCGGAGGGCTTCGATAAACAGGTAGGCGGCGTGCAGGTCGGGCTGATTCCCCTGCCAGTAGTAAGAGGATGGGATAAGCACCCCCATGTCCCCGTCTGCATTTTCGAAAAACGCGGTCAATTCATCGACAAAATACGCGGGGCTGCCGAAAAGGTCGATCATCCCGCGGGCGTCATACGGCGCGCCCCACCGCCACTGGAGAGCACTGCCTTCCACGTAGTCATTGGTCAGATCTCCTTTGCTGTCGAGATAACTCAGCTTGAGCGGGTCAAACGGCTCGACAAACGCGCCGGCAGCGGTCCGCGGCTGAAAATACCGCGTTTCGGGGTTCCAGAGGTTGCGGTAGTACGCCGCATGTTCTCGGAACAGGGCGGCGTCTTCCTCATTGCCGAGGCCGTAGTACGCGAGGTTGGCGAGCGCGCTGTCCGCCCATCCGAACTCGAAGGTGCGCGAGACGGCCTCCTCCATCAGGTCGGCGGGACAATATTTATATTCGAGGTAATGCTCGATGCCCTCGCGGCCGGAGAACGCGGCGCCCTTCGGCGTTGGCCCGAGCGCGGTGCGGCGCATCATCTCGTAAGCCGTTTCGATGTCAAAACCGCGAATGCCTTTCAGATACGACTCGGAAATGACGATATCGGCGGGCGTGCCCAGCATGGAGTTCGTATAACCGTTTCCCGAAGGCCATCGCGGCAGCCATCCGCCGCCCTGTTCGGCCATCGCGATGAGCGAAACGAGCATGTCGCGCTGGTCGCCGGGCGCGATAAGTGTATACAGGGGATGAACGGTGCGAAACGTGTCCCAAAGCGACATATCCGTGAAGTAACGGAAACCCTCGGCCCGGTGGACCTGCTTGTCGAAGCCGAAATAGTCTCCGTTGACGTCGCTGAAGACCGTGGGCATCTGAAAGACACGGTACAGCGCCGTATAGAAGATGGTGCGCTGTTGTTCCGAGCCTCCCTGGATCTTAATGAGCGACAGGCGCTCCTCCCAGGCGGCCTTGGCTTCTTCGAGGATTGCCTCGAACGTTTTTCCCGCCGTTTCGGCCTCGAGGTTTTCTTTGGCATTGGCGATGCTGACATGCGAGATCGCCAGCCGGAGCTCCACGGTCTGTGCCTGGCCTGACGCGTTGAACGTGAGATCCGCTCCGACGTCGCTTCCTTCGGCCCCGGCGCGGCCGTCCACGCATTGAACGCCGCTCCACGTCGCGTACGCGCTGAACGGGCGGTCGAAACGCGCGGCGAAATATACCTTGATGCCGCCATAACGGCCCGCGAAGGCGCCAAAGGTGCGTACCGACCCTTGGAGTTCGCCCGCGGCGGGGAATACGCGCACCTCGCCTTCCTCGCTGCGCCGTCCGCCGAGCGCGTTGGATACGTCGATGTGCACGTGGGCGGTCCTGTTTGCGGGAAACGTGTAGCGGTGCACGCCCACCCGGGGCGTCGCGGTAAGCTCGGCCAGGATCCCGGGTTTGGACAGACGCACGGCGTAGTATCCGGGAAACGCCTCTTCCTCGGCGTGCGTGAACCTGTCGCAGCGGGCGTCTTTGGAAACATCAAACGCGACCGGCGCCAGCGCGGGACGCACAAGAAAATGCCCCCCGTCCACTGCTCCCGTGCCGTTCAGGCGCGTGTGGCTGAATCCCAGCATCTTGTTGTCGCCGTAATAATAGCCGGATTTGTTGAGAGCCCGCTCCGCAGTGAGCATGGATACCGTTTCGGGGCTGAGCCGCACGACGCCGAAGGGCAGCGACACGCCGGGATAGTTGTTGGCGCACATCCAGGGAACGCCGCCCGTGCCGATGAAGGGGTCTACCCATCTGCCGAGCTCGCCGGGTTGCGCGTTCGTCGCGACCGAGCCCGGGCCCGCCTTTACTATCTTCTTGTACTTGAAGGCGAGAGCGCCCGCGAACACGCCGGCGGCCAGAACGGCAACCAGCACCGCCAGCCCGACAACGAGCGCCACCCGCTTGAACCATTTCTTCATTACCCCACCCTTTTGTCTGGCTTCGAAAACCCGCTGACCGGCGGGCGGCGCCCGCCCCAAAGGAAGCTATTCGCGCGACAACGCTTCCTGCACACAACGTAAGAGCGTTTCCGAGCGGAAAGGTTTCTGCAGAATCTCCGCCTGACCCGAGGGCAAATGACCCTTGTCAAGGACATCGAAGCTGTATCCGCTCATCAGCAGCACCCGCATCCGCGGAAACCGCGCCGCAATTTCCGTATAGACGTCGTCGCCGCTTTTCTTCGGCATTACCACGTCAAGAAGCACGAGACTGATGTCTGGACAATGCCGCGCCAGAATCTTGGTGGCCTCTTCCCCGTCTTTGGCGAGCAGGACGCGGTAGCCCGCCCGCTTCAAGATGCGCTCCGCGAGGAATCGCACTTGCTCGTCGTCCTCAGCAATGAGGATGGTCTCGTTATTGCCCTGAAGCGGCGCGGGCGCCTCAGCCTCGTCCGCGGCCGGCGTTTCCATGCCGGGCACATACACGGGAAGATAGATATGAAACGACGTCCCGTGTCCCAGGCGGCTGTCCATCTCGAGGAAGCCCTCGTGGCGTTTCACGATGGCGTACACGGTTGCCAGCCCAAGGCCGGTGCCCTCGCCCACCTCCTTTGTGGTGAAGAACGGCTCGAAGATCCGGTCCTGAATATCCGGATGGATGCCCGTTCCGGAGTCCGAGACGTGGAGTACCAGGTAGGCGCCCGGCCTTGTTTCCATGAACCGCGACGTAAAAGCGGCATCGATTTCCCGGGTGTTCACCTCGAGCACCAGGCGCCCCCCCTGATGCATGGCATCCCGTGCGTTCACGCAGAGATTGACGATGATCTGCTCGATCTGCCCCCGATCAGCATAGACCATGGCCTCGCCGGGGCCGGGTTCGAAGGCCATCTCGATATGTTCGCCGATCAGCCGCCGGATCATCCTGAGCATCCCGCTCACAACCTCGTTCATGTCGAGCGCCTGCAACTCCAGCTTCTGGCGCCGTCCGAACGCCAGCAGTTGCCGTACCAAGGTCGTCGCCCGCTCGGCGGCGCGCTCGACCTCTTCGAGACTCGCGCGGGGAGGCGTGTCTTGGGGAATGTCGTCCATGACCAGCTCGATATTGCCGCGGATCACCTGAAGCAGATTGTTGAAATCGTGGGCCACGCCGCCGGCGAGCTGGCCCACAGCCTCCATTTTTTGTGCTTGCCGAAGCTGGTCTTCTAACAGACGCCGGGCATCTTCGTTCTGTTTGCGCTCGGTAATGTCGCGAAGAATCTCGACCACGGCGCTCGGTTTACCCTCCTCGTCATGAGCGGCGGTCCCGGCCGTACACCAGAAATGCCGCAGCGTTCCCTTGGCATCCGTGACTACGCTTTCGCTGTCGTGCACCAGATTCGTGCTGAGAGCCCGGAAAACCGAGCACTTTTCGCAGGGCACGCGCCTACAGCCAAAGACCATGTCGCACGATTTGCCGATCACGTCCGGGCCGAACAGCTCTTCGGCGCGCGCGTTTGCCCATGTCACCACACGCTCGCGGTCCATCATCAACATGGGATCGGCGATGGAGCTGACGATGCCCTGGGCGCGCTCCTCACTTTGCCGCAACGCCTCGTTGGCGCTCGAGAGGGCGGCCGTCCGCTGGTTCACGGCGCGCGTCAGACGGTAATTCCAAAACAGGATCAGCAGCAACAAGGCCAGCACGCCAGCACCCGTCTTCCACACCAGCGAATACGAAAAACCTGGTTCGTAGCGCACCGAAACCCATTTCTGATAGATGGCGTTGCGCCGCGCCTCCGGGATTGCGGCGAGGGCCTTTTGAAACGCCGACGCGAGAAGGGGGGCATCAGCCCGTATCGCGAACCGCTGGTCGTACGTGTAGGGCGTCTGCCCCACCACGCGGATATTCGTGTATCCGCGCCGCTCGAGATAGTAGCTGGTGTTGACGATGGTCCCGATATACGCGTCCGCCTCGTCTGTTTGCAGCAGATCAAGCGCGTCGGACACCGTCTTGGCGCGCACCAGCTCGATCTCGGCGTGGTCTCTGGCGAGCCACTCCTCGATTGCATAGCTGCGCACGATAGCCACCCGTTTCCCATGCAACTCGCGCAAATCGCCCACGTACGCAACCTCGTCGCGGGCAAAAACCATGATGGGAAATGTCAGATATGGTTCTGTCAGAACCAATCGCTCAGCACGTTCCCTGGTCCATGCCAGAGCCGGGAACACATCCACTTCCCCCGTGAACACCATTTCCTGCAGTTGTTCCCACGTCTTCTCCCCGATAAACTCGAGATGAACCCCCAAGAGCGCTTCGATCTGCCTCAAATAATCGATAGCGATCCCCTGAAACTCCCCTTTTTCGTCCCGAAATTCGATTGGCGCCCAGTGGGGATCACAGCCTACCCGCACGACAGGATGCGCCCGGAGCCATGCCCGTTCTTCCTCCGAAAGGGCTGGGCGCGGGACGGTCTCTTCCGGGGCGAAGCGGGGCAGTTCGATGCCCAGCCAGCGCAACTCGATTTTCCTGCGGTCGCTGTCCGTAATCGAATTGACGGCTTTGTTCAGTGCCGACAACAAGAGGGGCTCGTCGTTACGCACCGCGATGCGCGCGTAGCCTGCCGGCGGTTCGGAATACACCAGAGCGAATTTGAGATTCGTGAGATACCGCTTTGAAATCAAGTCGTACAACACGGTGAGGTCGTCGAATACGCCGTCCACCTTGCCCTCGACAAGGAGGTTGATCCCGGCATTGGTATTGTCGATCTCGCGGACAACGATGCCCGGATGATTATCTCGGAGCGTGGCCAATTGCGACGTATTGCGCACCACCGCCACGGTGCGCCCCGCAAAATCGTCCAGGGTCGAAAGGGCGGCTTCACTTTGCCGCGTGAGGAGGGCCTGGGGATACACCGCGTAGACTTCCGTGAAATTGAGGCGCGATTTGCGTTCCTCGAGCAAATCGGCGTTGACTATGCCGTCCACCCGGTACGCCATGGCCTTTTCGAGCGCCTCGCTCCAAGTGGAGCCCTCGAGGCGAATCTCGATGCCCAGGCGCTCCCCGATGAGGCGAACATAATCGATGTTGATGCCGGCCAGTTCCCCGCGCTCGCCGCGGTAGCTCCGGGGGTGGTAATTGTCGTCGATGGCGAGGGTAATTGCCGGATGCGCCTCGAGCCATGACCGTTCGTCAGGGGTCAGGTCAATCAGAGGCGCCTCCGTAGAAGCTTCGGTTTCCAGCGCCGCCCTTTCGCTCTCGGACGCCGCGCCGGTCACTGCCGCGGCAAAAACGGGGCCCGCGCAGACAGCCAACAGCGTACTCCAGAACAAAGCGCCGGTACCCGCCGTCAGCGCGGCCACGTACCGCTTCTCAGCGCCCACCAGAGCCATGCAATGAGGTTCCCCTGGTTTTAGATTTTGAACGCAAGACCATGCCCACTCTCATTATAACCACCAGGAAGGTGTACGCAAGAACACCGGAAACACTCTCACGTATCCCTGATCTCTGAAGCAATCCCCGCACGGCCTCCGGCGGCCATCAATGCGGTATGGTCCGGCGGCCGGGGGATTCGTCCGGTAAGGGGATGGTCAGGGCCGGACATCGCCGCTTGTGTCTGCAACACCATCTGCACATGCAACACCGTTGACCGTCCCATTGGCTCCCAGCACTATTGGCATCCCGATTGGTGGCCCCCGGACAACGGGTGCGCGGTACAGGCTCCCGGACGCCTCGTCCTATGATATTGAACCTCAATTGCTTATCTGTCCCCCTACGGCTGCCGATGACCACCCGGCAGCAGAGGCCGGGAAGCGGAGGCTTCGCGGAGCATCGGCTTGTCGGAATGAAACGCTTGATCTAATCAAACGTTTGAATTATACTATCTTGTGTACCAACTGTGAGGACCTGGCGTGAAACTCCGTACAAATGACAACGGGCCGTTGGCCGGCGAATATGAAGGTATAAAGCGGGACCTGATTGTCGCGGCCGGAGAACTTTTTGCGGATAAAGGGGTCGAGGGTACCTCAGTACGCGCGATTGCGAAACGCTGCGGGGCCAACATCGCGGCCATAAACTACCATTTTGGCAGCAAGGAGAACCTGTATACCGAGGTACTGCGTTACGCCATGACGGAGACGCGTTGTTCCGTAGCGCAGGAACTGTTGAAGGACGACACGTGGTTTACCGCGCCGGCCAAGAAGGCCGCAGCCGTCAGGATGATCGTCAAGGAGTATTTCTTGCAGTATTTTTCCACGAAACGCCCGAGCTGGCTGGGGCGCGTATTGATTCTCAGCATGGTGTATCCGACAGCCTCAATGGAAGTTGCGACGCGTCAAATGAAAACCCCGGAAAACGAGGCCCTGATGAAGGTGTTTCAGCGCTGCAAACCCGGCCTGCCCACGGAGCAGGCGCAGTTCTTCGCCCTCTCCCTGGTAGGACAAATCGCATTCTACGTTCTTGCCAAAGCGGGCATTCTGGCAGCACTGGGCAAGACTACATATGACGAAGCGTTCTTGAACAAGGCGGAGAAACATATTGGCGACCTTATCCTTACCTCACTTGGTTTGCCGTTGACGGGCACGGTTTCCTGAAGGAGCTCGTATGGATTTGCTATGTACACCAAGGAACAGCCTCTGTCCGCATCAGGGCATTCTTTTTCCGGCGTGGCCAGGAACAAGTGTTGACCGCTATGGCACGCAACGCGCTTTGCACAAGCTGGATTGCGGGAAAGGTTGCTGAAATTGGCGAGTTTGATCATAAGACGGAATCAACTGGCGATTGCCTTGTCGGCGCTGGCGCTCATGGCGGGATGCGAGCGTTCGGACAACGCCGCTCCCCAGCAGGCAGGGACGGAGCGGCGCTTCCCGGTGGCGGTGGCCGCCGTGCAGGAACGCACCTTCGAAGAGCGGGTCACCGTTCAGGGCACCGTGTTGCCGAAGTCGTACGCCATGGTGGCGCCCCGCATGAACGGCGTGGTCACGGACGTGTTTGTCGAGGAAGGGGACCGCGTTGAAGCCGGCCAGACCCCGCTCTTCCAGATAGACAAAGAGGTGGTGACCCAGGCCTACGAAATGGCGCTGCAGGACCTGTCGGTGGCGGAATGTGCGCGCCTGGACGGGGAAGCGCAGGTGGTCGCCGCTCAGGCCCAATACGACAAGGCCAAACTGGACCACGATCGGATTGAACGCCTGTTTGAACAGAACGCGGTTCCCGCCGACGCCTTGGACCAGGTACGGGCGGGTTTCACGGTTTCGGAAGCGCAACTGCAACGCGCCAAGACCGCCGTGAGGCTGTACAGCGAACAAGAAAAGAAAGCGGCCGCCGCGGTGGAGGTCGCTAAGAAGCGCCTCGACGACTCCCTGATTCTCAGTCCGATCAGCGGCTTCATCAGTTATCGCGGCAAGAAGGTCGGCGAATATGGCGAGGCCGGAACCCCCATCATCCGCGTCGCGGATACCAGCGTGCTGGAAGTATCGGCCTTTATGCCCGGAGAATACTATCCGCGCCTGAAAACCGGCGAAACAACCCTGCGCGTAACGGTCAGCGGCATCGACGTGGGAATGCTGCCCATCGCGTACAAGAGCCCGGAAATCAGCGAGCAGTTGCGCACCTTCGAGGTCAAATGCCTGGTAGAAACGCCGCCCGAAGGGGTGGCGCCCGGCGCGATCGCGCAGGTCGATGCCGTGCTCGAAACACGTACGGGGCCGGGCGTCCCGCAGGATGTCATCCAGATGCGGGAAGGCAAATCGATGGTCTTTGTCCTCGACGGTGACAAGGCCAAGGCGGTCGAAATCCACGCCGGGCTTGCCACGGACGGCTGGACCGAAGTGCTCGACGGAGTCCTGGCTGCGGGCACACCCATCATTGTCAAAGGCTACAACCTTGTGAACGACGGCTCTCCCGTGGACGTGGTCGGAGAGGAGAAGTAGATGTCGCTCTCCGGTTTCTCGATCCGCCGTCCGGTGGCTATGAGCTGCCTGTTCATCGGGCTGACTCTGCTCGGGTTCAACGCCTACCGCAAAATGGGTCTCGAACTCATGCCGAAGATAGACCTCCCCTATATCACCATTGTCACGGTCTACCCCGGCGCCACCCCCGAGGAAATCGAGACGGACATCGCCAAGCGCATCGAGGATGAAGTCACTTCCATATCCGGGCTGAAACACGTCACTTCGACCTGCGTCGAGAACATGTGCCAGACCCTCCTCGAGTTCGAGTTGTACGTCAACCAGGACATCGCGGCCACGGACGTGCGCGAGAAGCTTGACCTCATCCGGGACGATTTTCCCCAGGGCGTGGAAGACCCCAAGGTGGTCAAGTACGACATCAACGCCAAGGCCGTCCTCACCATAGCCCTGACCGGAAACAGGTCCATTGATGAGCTTTTCGACTACGCGGACAATGAGCTGCGCGACCGGCTCTCCGTCCTGCCGGGCGTGGCCAGCGTAGAGCTGGAAGGCGGCGCGGAACGCGAGGTCCATATCCTGGCGGACCGCAATAAGCTGGCCGCGCGCGGCCTGACCTCACTCAACCTGGTCCGGGCGATCCAGGAGGGGGTGCGTACCATCCCGTCCGGGCGCATCCGCTCGCACGGCACGGAGTATTCCGTCAAGTTTGACGCCGATTACAAAGAACTCGCCGCCATCGGCGACATCGAAGTAGCCGGCAAGGACGGCCAGCGCACCTATATCAAGGATGTGGCCGAGGTCAGCATGGGCACCGGGGAATTGCGCCAGATCGCTCACGTGGACGGGCGCCAGGCTGTCGCCATCCGAATCATCAAACGGTCGGAAGCCAATGCCGTCAAAGTCATCGACGCCGTTCGCGGCGCCTTGGACCGAATGGGGAATGAACTGCCCGGGGGCACGGAGCTGGTGTGGGTTACCGACGACGGCACGTTCACCCGCGCCATGGTCAAGGATGCGTGGGCTAACGTGGGCCAGGGCATACTGCTGACCGGCCTGATCCTTTTTCTGTTCCTGCACAATTTCCGCACGACCCTTATCATAGTCATCACCATGCCGCTGACAATTGTCATCGGCCTCTTCTTCATGCATATGGCCGGGTACACCATTAACGTGCTCACGCTGATTTCACTCGGCATGTCGGTGGGCATCCTGGTGACCAACTCCATAGTGGTGCTGGAAGTCATCGTGAGACACCTCGAAACGGGCCTTTCGCCCGGGGAAGCCGCGAGGGCCGGCGCCGGGGAATCTTTCATTCCGGTACTCGCAAGCGCTGGCACGAATATCGTCGTCCTCTTCCCCCTGGCCATGATGCCGGGCATGGTGGGGTTGTTCGTCGGGCCCTTCGCCATGACCATGGTCATCGTTACCGCTGTGTCCCTCTTCATGTCGTTTACGCTAACGCCCATGCTGGCCAGTCTGATTTTGAGACCCGCGAAGAAAACCAGCCGCTCGCCGCTGGCCGTCCTGGGAAGGCTCTGGGACCGCGGGTTCGACTTTGTGGCGAACCTGTACAAGGGGCAACTGCGGTTCTTTGAGCGCCACCGTATCGCCGCCTTGTTTTTCATAGCCGTGATTGTGGCCATCTTCGCACACAGCCTGTTCATCGGCAAGAATCTCGGCTCGTCCATGATCAGGGAAGCCGACCGGGGCGAGGCATTCGTGAAACTGGAATTCCCGACCAGTTACGACCTCGCCAGAACCACCGAAGAAGTCCTCGTTATTGAGGAACGTCTTCGTTCCCTGCCGCACTTGCGCCACATGCTGACCACCATCGGCAAGGTCCAGAGCATGATGGGGCAGACCTCCGAGGGAGTTCACCTCGCCCAAATACTGCTTCGTTTCAACGAACGCACCGAGCG
>Ga0116185_1001983_pt1 | contig 19629 bp, 20 predicted proteins | sample AD_JPNNA7_MetaG_FD_89754 | JGI IMG/M metagenome (GOLD analysis project Ga0116185, IMG submission 89754) | Active sludge microbial communities of municipal wastewater-treating anaerobic digesters from Japan - AD_JPNNA7_MetaG | ecosystem: Engineered > Bioreactor > Anaerobic > Digestate | place... | reverse complement strand
TGGTCGGTGACGAGGACGCGACCTATGCCGGATCGAGTTATGTCATCGTCCAGAAGTACCTCCACGACATGGATGCCTGGCGAGCGCTGAGCACCGAGGACCAGGAGAAGGTCATCGGGCGCAGCAAGCTCGAGGACATCGAGATGTCCGACGACGTCAAGCCGAGCAACAGCCACATCGCGCTCAATGTCATCGAGGACGCCGACGGCACCCAGCGCCAGATCGTGCGCGAGAACATGCCGTTCGGGCAGATCGGGACCCAGGAGTTCGGCACCTACTTCATCGGCTATGCCGCGGACCCCGGGATCACAGAGGAGATGCTGCGCAACATGTTCATCGGCAAGCCGGAGGGCAACACCGACCGGATCCTCGACTTCTCCACGCCGGTCACGGGGTCGTTGTACTTCGTGCCGACCGAGGACTTCCTCGACGACCAGCCCGCCGCTCGCTGATCAGACCGACCCCGCTCAAGGGCGTCGCTGAACTGGAGCCGAATCGGCGACGTGGCTCAAGGGCGTCGCTGAACCTTGAGTCGCTCGGCGATCTCGCGCACCTCGCGAATCTCGCCCGAGGCCACCTCCATGACGAGGTCGAAGGCCTCGTCATGGGTCACGCGCACGCAATGGCCGTTGAGGCCGAGGAAAGTCACCGTGCTCAACCATGCGAGACGCTTGTTGCCATCGACGAGCGGGTGGTTGCAGGCGATGGAGTGCAGCAGAGCGGCTGCCTGGAGTCCCACCGTCGGGTAGGCCAGCTCGCCGAACACGGAGCTGCGGGGCCGTGACGCTGCTGAATCGAGAAGGCCGACGTCACGCACAGGCCCCGCTCCCAGAGCTCGTGTCAACGTCAGCAGGTCCTCGAGGTCGAGGAACGTGGTCACACCGATCCCAGCCGGTCGAGCACGTCCTTCCACTCGACGAGTGCCTCGCTCATGACCTTGTCGACCTCAGCCCGGTGGACAGTGCGTCCGTGCCGCTCGAGCACGGCCAATCGGATGACCTCCTGCTTGGACCGCCCCTCGGCCTCGGACAACTCGCTCAGGGCAGCGTCAAGCTCCTCATCGGTGCGCAGGGTCATGGCCATGACGCTCATTGTAGGCCTCCTGGTATCGGATTGGTATCGCTTTGATTGTGCACGACCTCGCGGTGCTGAAACTGCTTTTCCACAGCCCCGATAAACTCAGCGGGTGATCGACATCAGGCTCATCCGCGACAACCCCGACCTCGTCAAGGCGAGCCAGCGCGCCCGGGGTGAGGACGAGTCCGTCATCGACGCCATCCTCGAAGCCGACACGGCCCGCCGAGCCGGGCTCACGGCATACGAAAATGCTCGTGCCGAGCAGAAGACCATCGGCAAGGACGTCGCCCGCGCCCAGGGTGAGGAGAAGCAGGCCCTCCTCGCCCAGGTCAAGGACCTCGCCACCCGCGTCAAGGAGCTCGACACCCAGGCCAACGCAGCCCAGGCCGACCTCGACACCCTCATGACGCGCATCGGCAATGTCGTCGAGGACGGTGTGCCGGTCGGCGGCGAGGACGACTACGTCGTGCTCGAGACCCATGGCACCCCAAGGGATTTCGCCGCCGAGGGCTTCGAGCCCAAGGATCACCTCGACCTCGCCGAGGCACTCGACGCCATCGACATGGGTCGTGGAGCCAAGGTCGCCGGGTCACGCTTCTACTTCCTCAAGGGCGTCGGCGCCCGCCTCGAAATGGCCCTCCTGGGCCTCGCCATGCAGAAGGCCATCGCGGCCGGCTTCATGCCGATGATCACCCCGACGCTGGTCAACCGCGAGACGATGGCCGGCGCCGGCTTCATCGACAACCACCTCGACGAGGTCTATCACCTCCCCGCCGACGACCTCTTCCTCACCGGCACCTCGGAGGTGGCGCTGGCCGGCTATCACGCGGGCGAGGTCATCGACCTCAGCCAGGGCCCGATTCGGTATGCCGGTCAGTCCAGCTGCTATCGCCGCGAGGCCGGGTCCTATGGCAAGGACACCAAGGGCATCATCCGGGTCCACCAGTTCAACAAGATCGAGATGTTCGTCTACTGCAAGCCCGAGGACGCCGCGGCCGAGCACCAAGCCCTGCTCCAGTTCGAGCGGGAGATGCTCGACCTGCTCGAGTTGCCCTACCGGATCATCGACGTCGCTGCCGGTGACCTCGGTGGCCCCGCTGCCCGCAAGTACGACAGCGAGGCATGGGTGCCGACGCAGGGCAAATACCGCGAGCTCACGTCGACCTCGAACTGCACGACCTTCCAAGCCCGCAGGTTGAACACGCGGTTCAAGGGCGCCGAGGGAAATGAGGTCGTCGCCACCCTCAACGGCACCCTCGCCACGACGCGCTGGCTCGTCGCGATCCTCGAGAACCACCAGCAGGCCGATGGCTCAGTGATCGTCCCCAAGGCGCTGCGCCCGGGCCTCGGCCTGGATGTGCTCACCCCGTCGCGCTGATCGGCCTCGGCGTCACCAGTCCACGGCTGGTCTCCCGCAACACCTTGGCCGCGAGAACGGCCGCGAGCATCGCCATCACCGTGTGCATGATGCCCAAGTCGACCGCCGATCGCATCTGGTCCATGGTCGCGGTGCTGTCATCCGCGAAGATGCGACCCCACACCAACGATGACCAGCGGTCGAGCACGATCATGGCCAGCCAAGCCGCCCACCAGGTCGGCAGCAGCCAGCCCTTCCGTTGCGCACCCGAGGCTTTCCACAGCCCGCGGTGCACTCGGAATGGCACGACGAAGTTCACGAAGGGCACAAACCAACTCACGAGCGCCCAGCCCCTCGACTGCGGCACCGTGCCCCGATCCACACGGTCGGCACTCAGCGCTTGGTGGAGCCAGATGAGCCACAGGATGGCGCAGACGAAGAAGACGGCGTAGTGCGCCCGACTGAGCAGGCCGGCGAGGCCGTCGATCGCTGCAGCGTGCGACTCGTTGGCGATCCCCGTTTTCTCCACCTCCTCCCAGTAGGCCAAGGTGAGGACGTGGTCGGCGATCGTGCCCAGACCGATCGGGACGAACAGAAACAACAGGCCACGCAGGCCCGCTGTGAGATTGGTGAACGATCGCCCCAACGGTGGCCGGCGCGCCACGGGGGGCGAGGCCGCAATGCGTCGGCCGGGCTCGAGGGGCGGAGCGTTCGGGAAGGGTGCCGTGGCGTCGCCCGTGGGGGCGGTAGGTGGCGCGGTCGGGTCGAGCGGTCCGGTGGCGCCGTCTGTGGATGAGGTCGCCACGCCAGGCTGGGGCGTGGTGTCGGCAGGCGGCACCGGAGAGGCTGGCGCGGCGGTGCCAGGGCCAGCGCCAGCACCTGGCCCAGGACCAGAGGCGGCTGTGACCGGGATGGTCAACGCTGCCGGATCGGCATAGATCGTCGTCCACTGGGCTCCGTCCCAATATCTGGCGCGGTCCGAGCCCTCGGGGTCGGGATACCAGCCCGCGTGCGGCGTTGGCGGAATGGGGGCCGACGTCATGGCACGAAGGTAGCGGAGGATCCGTCTCGCGGGGGATCCACCCGGGCCGGGTCCGTCCCTAGGCTGAGAGACATGTCCGCCATCGGTATGCCGTCCGCGCCCTCACGCGATGACGTCGCCACTCCCGGGGAGACGTGGGGCGGCCAGGCCGGTTCGCGTGGGCTGCTCGGCCGGCTCCGCAGCTTCTTCGGGCTCGATTCCGCGTGGGAGCGGCCCCGTCCGCCGCTGGGGCGCCGAGACCTCTACCTTGCCGTCGGGGCGGAGGCCATCGGTCTGGTCACTCTGGAGCTCATGCGCAGCCTCGGTGTGCTCCAGCAGACGAGCACGCCGATCTGGCTCCAGTGGCTCGCCATCTCGATCGGTGCGGTGCTGCTCCTGTGGCGCCGTCGCTATCCGCTGACCGTCGCCTCGCTCGCGGCAGTGCACATGTTCGCCACGGGTGTGACCATGCCCGCTGTCATGGGTCAGATGACGCTGCAGATTGCCTACTTCGTCGCCTTCTTCTCGGCCGTGGCCTGGGCGCGCGATCGCCGACTCATGCTCCTCGTCGTCGGCTCGATCGTCACCTTCATGTTCGGGTGGCTCGTCTGGCAATACGCGGTCGGCTCCGGGGTGCAGGAGATCCTCGACTCCCGGGACGGTCGCAAGCGTTTCGGGCTCCTCGATCCCGTTCCGGCCAATGTCGCCCTCACCTTCCTCATCAATGCCATCTACTTCAGTGCCGCGATCATCTCGGGTCAGTTCTCCTGGTGGAGTGCCCGCCAGCGCGAGCGGCTCATCGAGCAGTCGGCCACGATCGAGGCACAGAGTCAGGTCCTCCAACGTCGTGCCGTCGTCGACGAGCGCCTCCGGATCGCCCGTGAACTCCACGACGTGGTGGGACATCACGTCTCGGTCATCGGGGTGCAGGCCGGCGCAGCCCGGCGGGTCCTGACGAAGGATCCGGTCTCGGCCGCCACGGCGGTGTCGGCCATCGAGACCAGCTCACGTGACGCGGTGAACCAGATGCGCGGTCTGCTCGGCACGCTTCGGGACATCGAGGAGGTGGATTCCCAATCTTCGCCCGAGAGTGGATCGGCTTCCGGGGCAACGGGATCCGAGTCGGTGGCCCGCAAGCCAGAGCCGGGGGTCGGGGATCTGGACGATCTCGTTGCCGAGCGGCGCCAGACCGGCCTCCAGGTCGACTACGAGCTCGTCGAGGACCCGGAGGGCGCTGCGGCGAACCTCCCCGGCTCGGTCTCACTGACCCTCTACCGGGTGGCCCAAGAGGCCCTGGCCAATGTCACCAGGCACTCGACGGCGACCTCGGCGCGGCTCGCCGTCCGCGTGGTCACGGACGAGGGCCGGACCAAGGCGGGGTATGCCGAGGTGGAAGTCGTTGACTCGGGTCGCCCGCGCGTGGGCACGTCCGGCTCCGGACTGGGCCAACTCGGCATGAGAGAGCGAGCACAATCGCTCGGCGCGGTGGTCGACATCGGTCCGCGTGCCACCGGTGGTTATCGTGTGCGCGTCCGCATTCCACTGGGGGAGAAGAATGTCCGAGGCCGCTGAGGGACCCAACGCGACCATCAGGGTGCTGTTGGCCGATGACCAGACCATGGTGCGGTCCGGCTTCGCGATGATGCTGAGCGTCGAGGATGACATCACCGTCGTGGGCGAGGCCGCCAACGGCTCGCTCGCCCTTGACCAGGCCCGAGCCCTGCGTCCGGACATCGTCCTCATGGACGTGCAGATGCCGGTCATGGACGGCATCGAGGCCACTCGCGTGATCGTCGCCGAGGATCTGGCCAAGGTCCTCATCCTCACGACCTTCGACCGTGACGACTATGTCTTCGACGGCCTCGAGGCAGGGGCCTCTGGCTTCCTGCTCAAGAACGCCGGACCGGAGCAACTCGTCGAGGCCATCCGGGCCGTTGCTCATGGCCACGCGTTGCTCGCGCCCGAGGTCACCCGGCGCGTGATCGCGGCGATGACTGCACCGAGCCCCGGAGCCGGTGGGGGTCGCGATGGCGGTCGGGCTGCCGGTCGCACCGCCGGCGAGGCCGAGGGCCTGGCTCGGCTCACCGAGCGAGAGCGAGAAGTGCTCGTGCTCATCGCCAAGGGCATGTCCAATGGTGAGATCGCCAAGGAACTCTTCCTCGGAGAGGCCACTGTCAAGACGCACGTCTCCAACACGTTGGCCAAACTCCATCTGCGCGACCGCGTGCAGGCCGTCGTCTTCGCCTACGAGAACGGCCTGGCCCAGTCCTGACCCCGCCCTGACGTGGGACGACCACGCGGGGCGACCCACGGCATACGACATGGGTTGGGAAATGTCGGGCGTCCTCCGTCGCGAGGGGGAGTTGCCTGCCGCCCAAGGTTCAGTCCCGCGATTGATCCGTATGCCGTGAGCCGCACCTAACGTCGTGGTCATGATCGAGATCCAGGGATTGACGAGGCGCTTCGGTGACATCACCGCTGTCGACGATGTGTCCTTCTCCGTCCACGACGGCCACATGACCGGTTTCGTCGGCGGCAACGGGGCGGGCAAGACGACGACGATGCGGATGGCCATGGGCCTGCTGGGCATCGACGCCGGTCGCGTGCTGTGGAACGGGCGGCCGATCACCGACGCCGACCGCCGCCGGACCGGCTACATGCCCGAGGAGCGGGGCCTGTATCCCAAGCAGAAGATCGTCGACCAACTCACCTATCTCGGCGAGCTCTCCGGGATGTCCGCCTCGACGGCCAGGGCCGCGATCATGGAGCACCTCGAGCGCTTCGGGCTGGCCGATCGGGCCGACGACCGGGTCGAGAAACTCAGCCTGGGCAACCAGCAGCGGGTCCAGATCATCGCGGCTCTGATGACCCAGCCGGACGCGCTCATCCTCGACGAGCCCTTCTCCGGCCTCGACCCCACCGCCGTCGACTCGATGGCCGACCTGTTGCGTGAACACACCGCTCGCGGGATCCCGGTCCTCTTCTCCAGTCACCAGCTCGACCTCGTCGAGCGGCTGTGTGACCACCTCGTCGTCCTCGCCAAGGGGCGAGTCGTCGCCGATGGCACGGTGGACCAACTGCGCAACCGTGGCCCGGAGCGCTATCGCCTCGTCCTCGGCTCCGACGCCGGTTGGGTCCGGGATGTCCCCGGGATCCACGCTGTCGATGTCGACGGCGCACGGGCCGTCATCGAACTCACGGGCGAGCTGCCTGGCGCCGACCAGGCCCTTCTGCGTGCGGCGATGTCTCGCGGTGAGGTCAAGGAGTTCGCCCGCATCATTGCCCCCCTGTCCGAGATCTACCGTGAGGTGACGGCATGAGCACCCAGACGAATCAGACCCGCGACCACACGTTCTCGAGGTCGGCCACGCCACCCCCGGCCCCCACGGCCCCCTCGGCACCCAGGGCGGCCTGGGCGATCGTCGCCAAGCGCGAGATCCTCGCCAAACTCTTCGACAAGTCCTTCCTCATCGGGACCGTCCTCACCGTGGTCATCATCGCGGGCTTCATGGTCGTTCAGGCCTTCATGCAGGACCGCACTCAGACCTACAACCTGGTTGCCTCGGGTTCGGACGTCAGCTATGCCAAGACCCTTGGGGAGCTGGTCACCAAGGTCGACGACAAGGTGGTCGTCGACGTCCGCTCGGCCGCCACGGCGGACGCAGCTCGGGCCGAGGTCCTCGACGGGAGCGCTGACGTCTGGCTGCACAAGGACGGCGACGACTGGACCCTGACGGCGGCGACCGAGGTGCCCGACGGACTCAATGCTGCGGCGAGCACGGTGGTCCGACAGTCGATGATCACCTCCAATGCCGAGAAGGCAGGCACGACGGTCGCCGCAATCGAGCAGGGTGCCACGCTCAAGTCCGGCATCCTCAAGGGCGATGCCGACAAGCAGGGTTTCGCCAAGGTGATGGGCTTCGTCCTCGCCTTCCTCTTCTACATGGCGTCCATCGCCTTCGGCATGCAGTTGGCCGGCAGCGTCGTCGAGGAAAAGGCGAGCCGGATCGTCGAGATCATCGCGACCAAGATCCCGGTGCGCCAGCTGCTCATCGGCAAGATCCTCGGCAACCTCCTCATGGCCGTCGCCCAGATGGTCCTCTACACCGGCATCGGACTGATCGGCTTGTCCTTCACCCAGTACAAGTCCTACCTGCCCTCGGTCGGAGCAGGTGTCGGCTGGTTCCTCGCCTTCTTCCTCGTCGGCTTCCTCGTCATCGCGTGCGCTTGGGCTGTCGCCGGAGCACTGGCCTCGCGGACCGAGGACCTGCAGCAGACGGCGATGCCGCTCACCATGCTCATGATGGCGATGTGGTTCTCGGTGTTCCTCGCCAAAGGCGTCGTCCTCACGGTCCTCTCCTTCGTCCCACCGTTCTCGGCGATCCTCATGCCGATCCGGATCCTCGAGGGCACCGCCGCGTGGTGGGAACCGGTCGTGGCACTCCTCCTGCTCATCGTCCTGGCCGGCTTCATCGTCCGCGGCGCCGAGCGTCTCTACCGTCGCTCGCTGCTCCAGACGCAGGGCAAGCTCAGCCTCAAGCAGGCCTGGTCCGCCCCTGAGTGATGGATTGAGCATCGCCGGTTCGGCGGCGACCACGACGTATGCCGTGCGCGGACGCAGGGGGCCGCGCACGGCATACCCATCTCGGCGCACGTCCCGGCTAGCGTGGGTGAGGTGACCGCCTTCGTCCCTCACCTCATCGCCCTCGACATCGACGGCACGACGATCGACCACGCCGGCACCATGACCGAGGGGGTGAAGGCGGCCGTGCGCGCCGTCGCCGACGCGGGTCACCACGTGGTCATCGCGACCGGTCGACCGATCATGGGGACACTCCCGATCCTCGACGCGCTCGATCTCACCCATGGGTATGCCGTGTGCTCCAACGGAGCGGTCAGCCTCGCTCTCGATCCGAGCCGGCCGCGTGGCTACGAGATCCTCGAGGCCGTGACCTTCGATCCGGCACCTGCGCTGGAGCTGCTTCGCGACGCCTGGCCCGACGCCGCGGTGGCCGTCGAGGTGATCGGTGTGGGCTTCAAGGTGAGTGCGCCCTTCCCCGATGGCGAACTCGAGGGCGAGGTCACCGTCGTGTCGTGGGAGGCATTGGCAGCCCAACGCACCACTCGGGTCACCCTGCGCTCGCCGAGCGGGACGACCCAGGATTTTCTCGACCTGGCGGAGCGCATCGGTCTGCACGGCTTCAACTACGGGGTCGGGTACACCGCCTGGCTCGACATCAACCCCGAAGGTGTGAGCAAGGGGTCCGCGCTCGAGCAGATCCGTCGGCGGCTCCACGTCGAGCCGTCGCACACGGTCGCGGTCGGTGATCAACGCAACGATCTCGAAATGCTGCGCTGGGCGGCTCGTGGAGTGGCCATGGGCAATGCGCCGGACGAGGTCAAGGAAGCCGCCGACGAGGTGACACTCGACGTCGGTGATGACGGATTGGTGCCGGTGCTGCAATCCTTGCTCCCGTGAAGGGTTTGGGGGCCTTGGGGGCAGCGGTCGCGGACGCCACATCGGTGGTGCGTGAGGGTCTGAGGTTGCTCTGGCAGTACTGGCCGACCCTGCTCACGATCTATCTCTTCGGCGCAGCGGCACGCGGAGCGGCGCTCTGGGGCGCCACCGTGCTCACCAAGTACTCCTCGCTCGCCGGTGCCCTGCTCGTGCCCTTGGCGCCGCTGGCGACGGTGACGGCACTCATCCTGGCCCTGCGGGTCGTTGCACCCTCCCTGCACTGGGCCAACTTCCGGGGCACCCCTGAGGGCGTCGACGCCGAGGCTGCTGCTGCAGCAGGGGGTTCGCGCCAGGCCAAGGGCAACGTCATCGAGGACCGTCTGGCACTTCTGGCCTCCACCCTGATCCCCTTCTTCGCCGTCTATGCCGCTCAGGGCTACCTGCGTGAGGACGTCCGGCAGTTCCTCAACGCGACCACGGCCGACGAGCTCTACAACAACGCCGACTTCTGGTTCGGCACCGGCTCCCTGAACTTCGGACGCACGGCCATCGCCGAGGGCTGGTGGTTCTGGGGGTCGGTTGCCGTCGCCTTTGCTCTCCGGTGGTTGATCGACCGGCTCGAGCTCCCCAAGCGCAGCACCGGCTGGGGTGGCTCGCGGCCTATGTCGAGATCACGTGGGTCAGCCTCTTCGCGACGGCCGCCCTCAACAAGGTCGGCGAGTGGACCGACTGGCTCAAGAACAGGCAGGCCGCCGTCGCGACCCAGCGACGCTACGAGGAGGCGACCGATCTCCTCGGCGGACCGGGGCACGTCATCGATTCGGTCGTCAACTTCTTTTGGGGAGCCATCGGCCAGGCCGACAAGATCATCATCGTGCCGATGGCCTGGCTCACCGTCGGGGCGGTCGTCTACGGCCGCAGCCTTTCCCAGGCCAAGAAGGCGCAGCAGAGCGAGCGCGCCAAGGTCTGGTCCGCGCGGGCGGAAAAGGTCCCCTCACCGATCCGGCGCGTCGGCAAGGAAGTCTTCTCCGGTCCGATCTCGCGGTTCAACGGTCTGGCCGGGGCGGTGCGCACCTTTGCCCGCGCCGGGCTCGCGCCGATGCTGCTCTTCTGTCTCGTCTTCGTCCTCGCCAAGCAGGCCGAGGTCGGCGTCTCCTGGGTGCTGCGTGAGCTGATCGGTCCCCACGACCCGAAGTTCATGAGTTACATCTCGGGCTACGTCGGGCTCGTCCGACGGGGGGTCTACACGGTCCTCATGGTGGCCCTGCTCGCCGCCGCGATCGACCGGATCCTGCGGCCGGCGACCCAGGGAGAGGCCACCGAGGAAGACGCCGAGGCGCTCGCTGCCCGCTGAAGTGGCACGCTGACGCCGATCAACTGGTCGGTGAGATCGGGACCTCGATGGCCTTGGGAGTTTCCCACCAGATCCGCACGCGGGCCGGCACCGAGTCCTCGGCCATCAGGACGTCGGCGACCGTCGACCACTTCTCGGGCCGCGGCTCGGGCTCACTGGGCTTCTGACCTTCGGTCAGTTTCCAATCCGGACCGCGCTCCCCGGCGTTGAGGCAGGGGCTGACCTTGGCGACCAGCGGCTTCTTGATGTGGATGGACTCGAAGGAGAACTCGCGGCCCTCGGTGTCGATCACGTCCACGTGGCAGCCGACGAGGATCTGCTCGGGGTCGGCGGAAAGGTCCATCGACACCCGCCAGAGTGTGGTCCCCCCGGGAGTGACCGCCTCCTCGTCCTCTCCGTCGTAGTTCTCGACGACGGTCGTCGGCGCGATCCCCGTGACGGTGACCGTCACCTCCCGCGTGTGCTTGCCGTTGAAGTCCTGCCACTCCTGACGGAAGTCGACGCTCTCGCCAACCTTGGCGGCCGTCACGTCGTGAGGGCCATCGCCATACCAAAAGGTCACCATCGCCCAACTCGACGCCGCCACCGCCACGATGATCGCCACCGGCAGCAGGATGAGGCCCCACTTGTTGCGTTCCCACCAACCCCGGTCGCGTGGGGCCGGCTCATTCGGGGGTATGCCGGGGCCGCCTCCCGCGTTCGGGTCCGGTTCGATCGTGGGCGAGGAGATGGCAGCCGCACCTGCCGCCGGCGCCATCGGAGCGGCCGGGGCCACAGGGGCTGGCTGAGGAGGACGGTGGAGGTCGCTGCGGCGCCTCGTTGGGATGTCCGCCTCGGGGTCGTAATCGCCGGGTGCTCGGTCATCGGCCCACCTTCGCCAGGGGGATCTTGATGGGCTCCTCGTTCTTGGCCCAGGTCGCGGCGGACTCGTCGTCGATGGTGAGTGGGATGACCGCTTGATCGTCCCAGCGTCGGTCGTAAGGATTCCAGCGCAGCACGAGCTCAGCTCCGGACATGGCCTTGGCTGGCACTTCCACCGCGACTTGGCAGGTCATGGGCACTCCCGGGATGCCGAGCTTGCAGGTCGAGATCCCTCGGCCCAGCGACCACTCATGGCCTGCGTCATCGCGGATCGTGGCCAGCGAGATTGCGCCCTCGTCCCGGCGCGGGGTGAACTCGATGTCCGCGACGACCCACATCCCCGGGGTGGTCTTCGCCTCGACGATGCCGGACCAAACTTTCCCGCCTTGGACCTTGACGACCTTGACGTCCCCGACTCGGAGGTGGGCCACCTCACCGATCTGTGCGACGCGCTCGATGGGCGCGCTCCCGACGGCCTTGGCATCTGGCAATTGATCGGTCACGACCCGACCGACGGCCAGTGCAGCCAGGACCAGCGCTCCAGCGCCGAGGGATCGGCCGCGGCCCGCGAACCAGTTGCGCCACCCGCTGCTCATGACGCCGGCTTCGGGTCGACGTAGGGATCCTTGACCGTCACGGGCAGTCGCAGGTGGGCCATCGGTGCCGGGTCGAGCCACTCGAAGGAGTCCTCGAGCGAACTCTCGCGGAAGGTCAACTTCTCGATCTCGACCTGGACGCTGGCCGGCGGCGTGACCGAGCCGGTGCGCTGCCAGACCCAGGCGACCTCGAAGGTCATGAGCGGCGGTACCTCGAACATCATGGTCGAGTCCACGACGTAGTAGCCCAATGGCTTCGCCGTCGTCGACTCACCAACGGGCACGGGACGAGAATCGAGGTTGCTCTTCTGCAGCCCGTCGACTCCGACGAGGCGCACGACCTCGGCGAGTTCACCGTTGTCGAGGGTTGTCGGCTGCGTGCTCTTCACCGTGCCGAAGACCATGAGGTACTGGCCGTCCTCCAAGGCCGTGAAGGCCTTGCTCGGCCGCGTCGAGGAGGAGATCCGCTCGATCGTGATGTCGAGCGGGCCAGTGTGGATGACCTGCTTGGCCTCGGCCGTGGCCAACGCGGGCTTGGCCGCATCCGCCCAGCCGCCGAAGGGTGCCGTGAGGAGCAGCGCGACGCCGGCCGCCCAGGTGGCGAGTTGCCGCAGCGGTCGCTTGGCGAGGTCGCTGAAGGCGCGACGAACCCGCCCCGGCGCTGCCGCCGCTCCCGACGTGGACTCCCCAGCGTTCCCCACGGGCACAGCATATGGAACGCCGCGGCCTGTCATGCTTGGCAGGCCATGGATGACCTGCACATCACCTCGCCCGCGAACCCGCGACTCAAGGCGCTCGTCCGCCTTCGCCGGCGCCGGGTCCGCGACGAGGAAGGGGTGACCTTGGCCGAAGGCTACGAGGAACTCCAACTCGCAGTGGCTGCGGGCGTCCGACCGCGGACCGTCTTCCACTGTCGCGAGTTGATGCTCGACCCGGCCGGGCAGGGAGCGCTTGTCGACGAACTCCGTGCCGATGGTGTCGAGACGATCGCCCTCTCTCGCTCGGCCTTCGAGAAGGTTGCCTTTCGCGAGGGGCCGGACGGCTTCCTCGCCGTCCTGCCCCGGATCGGCGTGGGCCTCGACGGCCTGGACCTGCCGGGCGACGCCTTCGTCCTCATCGCCGAGGGCATCGAGAAGCCCGGCAACCTGGGCTCGATGCTGCGCTCGGCCGAGGCGGCCGGCGTCCATGCGGTCATCGCCGTCGACCCCGTGACGGACTGGGGCAATCCCAACGTCATCCGGGGAAGCAAGGGCGCTGTGTATGCCGTGCCGGTCGCGACCGCGACCACGCTGGGTGAGTTGGTGGGCTGGGTCCGGGCCCACGGCATACGCCTCATCGCCACCAGCCCCGACACGACCAAGCTGCACACGGAAGCAGCGCTGACCGGCCCGGTCGCCATTGCCGTCGGCACCGAGAAGTACGGACTCAGCGACGCATTGTTGGCCGCGGCCGACGAGCGCGTGCGCATTCCGATGGCGGGCGAGATCAACTCCCTCAACGCTGGTGTGGCCGCGGCCGTCGTCCTCTTCGAAGTGGTGCGCCAGCGACAGGAGTGATGCCTGCGCATCCTGGTGGCCCACGGGTACTTGCGCGTCTGGGTCAGCCTGGTCGCGGAAGCGCTTCCACACTCCTCGTGGGTCACCCCGTGGTCATGAGCACCCTCGGGGGTGTGTAACCATGTTGCGCATGCGAGTTGATCACGTCGTCTATGCCGCAGAGCAGGATGGGGCCCGCGCCACCGCGGACCGTCTGGCCGCGATGCTGGGCGCCGAGACGTTCGACGGGGGAGTGCATCCGCGGTTCGGGACACGCAACGTCATCATCCCGTTGGCGGATGAGCGCTACGTCGAGGTCGTCGAGGTGCTCGACCACCCGGCGTCGGACAAGGCCCCCTTCGGTCAGGTCGTCCGCGCCCGGTCCGAAGCCGGTGGGGGCTGGCTCGGCTGGGTCATCGAGGTCGACGACCTTTCCGCCCAGGAGGAGCGCTTGGGACGTCAGGCCGTGGCCGGCAACCGGCACCGCCCTGACGGCGTCGAACTCCGCTGGAAGCAACTCGGGATCAAGGGCCTCCAAGCAGACCCACAGCTCCCCTTCTTCGTGAAGTGGGAGGACGACGTGCCGCACCCGTCCGAGGGGGCGACGAGCGGCGCCAAGCTCGGCAAGTTGACCATCGCTGGCGACCCGTCGCGGGTGCGTGACTGGATCGGCCTGAGCGAGGGCGAGAAGGTCAGCCCCTCGATCGGGCTCGACTTCGTGTCGCCCCACGGGACGCCGGGCATCATGTCGGTGACCTTCTCCACACCCGAGGGCTCTGTCACCATCTGAGCCTGACCGCGCCGCGCCTGACCGCGCCGCCCGCGGGCCACCCGATGACTCATCGGGTCTTATCACTCACCCAGTCCAAGGTCGCGCAGGCAACCTTCAACTGCCTTGGCCACTGCCTCACGCGCGGGCCTCAGCACCTTTCGCGGATCGATGATCCGCGGGCCTGCGGCGAGCGCCTCTCGCAGGGCGCCGGTGAAACTCCTCCCCAGCAGCGTCCCGATGTTGACCTTGGTCATCCCGGCAGCGATCGCGGCCCTGAGTTCCTGCGGTGGGACCCCCGAGGACCCGTGCAACACCAGCGGCACCGCCAGTTTGGCGTGGAGACGTGCGATGAGGTCGTGGTCGAGCGTCGCGGTGCGTTCGCGCATGGCGTGACTGCTCCCGACCGCCACGGCAAGGGCATCGACCCCAGTCGCGTCGACGAAGGCCGCCGCGTCACCGGGGTCGGTGCGCACGCCCGGGGCGTGCGCGCCGTCCTTGCCGCCCACCTCACCGAGTTCGGCCTCGACCCAGAGACCTTGGGCGTGTAGTTCCCGGGCGACCCGGGCCGTGACGGCCACGTTGTCCGCGTAGGGCAGTGTCGAGGCGTCGATCATCACCGACGAAAAGCCCGCCTCCGCGGCCTGAGCCACGAGCTCGAGGTCGGTCACGTGGTCGAAGTGCAGGGCGATGGGGACACTCGCTTCCTCGGCCGCGGCGCGACAGGCCGCGGCCAGCGGGCGGACCGCACCGCCGTGGAAGAGGACGGCATTCTCGGAGATCTGGAGGATGGCCGGCACGCTCACCGCTTGGGCACCGGCGATGACGCCTTCCACTTGTTCGAGGGTGACGACGTTGAAGGCTGCGGCGGCTTGGCGGGCCGCAGCCGCGGCGTCGACGATCGCGCCGGTGGTCGTGAGCGTCATGGGTGCCTCCCTTCAGGGCTGGACTGACGGACCAATGGTGTGGGACCGGGGCCGGGCAGTTCGGTGACGGTCACCTGCTCTGCCAGCTCGGCGACGCGGGAGGGATCGACGACTCCTGCCACGGGTTCGAGCACGGCAGCACCCGAGGCGGCGACGGCGGAACGGGCGATGTCCTCCCAGGCGGCCGAGCGCAAGAGTCCGAGGACGATGGCCGCCACGGCTGCATCGCCCGCCCCGGTCGGGTTGCCCCGCAACTCCCGACCCGGCCGGGCGTGAACGCGCAGCCCGGTCGCATCGATCACTACGAGCCCTTCTGGCCCGTGCGAAGCCGCGACGACTGTGCCCTGATGCTGATCGGCGAGACGATGTGCGCCCTCGCTGCCTGACATCCCTGTGACCTCGAGAAGCTCCTCCGAATTCGGTTTGACCACATGGGGTTTGGCGGCCAGTGCCGCCGTCAGCTGGCTTCCGCTGGCGTCGACGAGGACCGGTATGCCGTGTGCCCGCCCCATGCGGACCAGTTGCGCCACGGCGTCGTCGGGGAGGCCGGGAGCGACGGATCCGGAGATCACCAAGGCCTCCACGCTGCCGGTCGTCACACCAGAGGTCGTCACGCCAGAGGTCGTCACACCAGCGGATAGTGCCTCGCGGACGCAAGACGTGATCGCCGCCCAGTCGGATTCGGTTGCTGCGGCACCGGATTCGCTGAGAAGCGTCGTCGTGCCGTCGTCCTCGACCACCGCCACGGTCCGACGGGTCGCGCCACTGACGGGCACAGCCGTGTGCGGCACGTGGTCCGCGGCGAGGAGGCCGACGTATTCCATGCCGCTCGTCCCACCGACGGGAGCGACCAGGTGGGCGACGCCGCCGAGGGTGGCGACCACACGGCATACGTTGCTCGCCTTCCCGCCCGCGCGCGTCGTCACGGACCGGACCCGCTGCGCCTGCCCATGCGCGAGCTGGTCCACGTGATACGTCACGTCGAGGGCCGGATTGAGGCCCACGCAGAGGACCACGGATGTGGCCTTGATCGCCGTCATACGAGGACGACCTCCATGCCGCGGGCACGGAGGGCGGCGATCTCGTCGGGAGACGCGGCCGAGTCGGTGATGAGCAGCTGACCCCTGCCGACCTCCGCGATCTGACTCAACGTGAGGTGCCCGATCTTGGTCGAGTCGGCGACGACGATCACCTTCTGCGAGCGGTCCACCATCTTGCGGTTGGCGCGTGCTTCGACAGCATCGTGGGTGGTCAGTCCGCCTCGGGCCGAGACTCCGTCGACGCCCATGATCGTGACGTTGAAGTTGAGGCCCTCGAGGAAGCGTTCGGTCCAAGCGCCGACCACCTCCGAGGTCTGGGAGCGCAACTGCCCGCCGGCGACGATGATGCGCAGGTTGGGCTTGCTCGAGAGTTCCATGGCGATGTTGATCGCGTTGGTGACAATCGTGAGTTCGCGCCGGTCGGCGAGCAGACGGGCCACCTCGGTCGTGGTCGTCCCGCCACTGATGGCCAGGGCCTGGGACCGACGCGAGATGAGGTCGGCGCATGCGCGGGCGATTCGCTGTTTGGCCTCGCGCTGATGGCCGTCGCGATAGCGCACGGGAAGTTCGGCTGCGGCAGTGCGGCTCGAGGCGCCGCCGTGGGTGCGGTGGAGGAGCTCCTGGTGCTCGAGGAAGTCGAGGTCCCGCCGCAACGTCGCCTCGGAGACCCCCGTCAGGCGGGCCAGCTCGTGGACGTCGAGAGTCGCGCGCTGGGCCAGGACATCGAGGATGGTGGCCAGCCGTTGGGTGCGACGGCTGGACAGACGCACGCTGTGTTTGAGGGCACTTCGGAAGTCCGAACCGTTGTCCGGCGGGGAGGTCCGGTCGGAAGTCACGTCAGCCATGATGGACCCGACCTCATCACTCGCGCAGGGTCTTGATCGAGCAAGTGCGCAGTTCGATGGCCCACTTGCGCAGTATTCCTGATCGACGAGGGGTCAGTTGGTGGTCTCGCGGACCACGATGAAAGGACGATCCGTCAGCGGAGGGACTCCGGACGGATGCGACGAGGGAGCGGAGCAGCGATGGGTCAGGACCGTGGAGGCAGCTTCACCGAATCCGAGATCGACAGCCAGCCCGCCCTGTGGCAGTCGATGCTCGCCGATCGGGAGCGCGTCTCTCGCGCACGGGAGTTGCTCGTCGCCCCCGGGGAGCGGGTGCTCTTCATCGGATGTGGGACGTCAGCCTTCATGGCCCAGTCACTGGCGATCCTTCGCGAGGAGGCCGGGCTCGGGGAGTCCCATTGGGCCTATGGTTCGGAGCTTCCGCCAGCCTCCCGCAGTTATGACCGGGTGATTGCGCTGACGCGGTCGGGCACGACGACCGAGATCCTCGAAGCCCTCTCGAGGTTCCGGGGGCTCGCTCGCACAGTTGCCGTCTGTGCGGTGCCCGGCATGCCCGTCGAGGACCTTTGCGATGACGTTCTCGTGCTCGAGGAGGCTGACGAGCAGTCGGTGGTGCAGACCCGCTTCCCGACGAGCCTGCTCGTCCTGGCGCGCGCGGCCTTCGCCGGCGAAGGGGACGAGGTCAGTCGGCGACTGGCCGAACTGCCCGGGGAACTCGAGGCCGCCCTGTCGTCGCCGATCCCGAATGTCGCGCTCTTCGATCACTACGTCTACCTCGGCCGGGGCTGGGCGCAGGGCCTGGCGACCGAGGCGGCCCTGAAGATCCGCGAGGCCGCGCAGGCGTGGGCGGAGTCCTATCCGTCGCTCGACTATCGCCACGGCCCGATCGCCGTGGCGGGCGAGCGGACCCTGGTCTTCATCTTCGACCCCGTGCCGGAAGGCCTGGTGTCCGATGTCGAGGCTGTCGGGGCGACGGTGTGGTCCTCGTCGGAGGACCCGCTCGTCCAGCTTGTCTGTGCCCAGCGGATCGCCGTGGCGCTGGCCCGGCACCGCGGCCTCGATCCCGACCACCCGCGTCACCTCACGCGCAGCATCATCCTCGCCGAGGGCTGACCCCTGGGGTGCTGTTTCGCAACCTCTGCAGTTGCCCCCCATTTGGGGGCAACTGCCATGCCCCGCATCTGGGGGCAACTGCCATGCCCCGGGTGTGGGGGCAACTGCAGAGGTTCTCAACCGAGGTGGGTCTTGACCAGCTTCTTGGGCGCGCGACTGGCCCAGGCCTCGGTGACGACCTCGGCCAACTCGACATAGTCCAACTCGCCCAGGTCGCGCTCGCGCACCAGCACGGCGTTGTAGCCGTCGAAGTGCGGGATCGTGAACCATGGCCCCTCCCCGCTCACCAGCGCCTCTTTCTCCCCCGCGTCCGCAACCGTGACCACGATGACGTCGTCCATCGGCTCGCCCGTCTCCGGGTCAAGGCAGTCCTTGCGCGGCTCCCGGAAGTTCACGAACGCCTTTCCCGCCACGAGGTATGCCGGGCGCTTCCACGATTCTCCCAAGGTCACCTCGGGCAGGGATTCGCAGAGGGACTCGAGGTCTGCTCGGGTGACGGGCGCTGGGTCGGAAGTGGACGGCATACACCCATCATGGCCGCCCGGCCCGCGAAGGTCAGCCGAGGTGGTCGACCAGTACTGGTGCGAGACCGACATAAGTCTGTGGGGTCATGGCGGCCAGCCGCGCTTCGACGTCAGCGGGCAGACCCAATCCGCGCACGAACTCGACCAACTCGGCCTGACCGATTCGGCGACCACGAGTGAGCTCCTTGAGCCGCTCGTAGGGCTCCTCCATGCCGGGAACGCCTTGTGCCCCAAGGGCTCTCATCGCCGACTGGATGGGTTCGCCAAGCACCTCCCAGTTGGCATCGAGGTCGGTGGCCATGGCCGTCGGCACCGCGTCCAGCCCAGCGAGTCCCCGCATGGCGTTGTCGATCGCCAGGAGTGAGTGCCCGAAGGCGACGCCGATGTTGCGCTGCATGGACGAGTCGGTCAAGTCGCGCTGCAGACGGCTCTGCACCAGCGTCGAGGCGAGCACGTCGAAGAGGGCGTTGCTCACCTCGAGGTTGGCTTCGGCGTTCTCGAAACGAATCGGGTTGACCTTGTGCGGCATCGTCGATGACCCGACCGTGCCCTGGCCTCGCACTTGGGCGAAGTAGCCCATCGAGATGTAGGTCCAGACGTCCGTGCAGAGGTTGTGGAGCACGCGGTTGAAGCGCGCGATGTCGGCATAGAGCTCGGCCTGCCAGTCGTGGCTCTCGATCTGGGTGGTGAGGGGGTTCCAGGTCAGCCCCAGCCCCTCGACGAAGGTCTCCGAGACCTGCTCCCAGTCGGCTTCGGGGACGGCGGCCAGGTGGGCGCCATAGGTGCCCGTGGCCCCATTCAACTTGCCGAGGAACTCCGCGTCCTCGATGCGCCGCAACTGGCGCTGGAGGCGCCAGGCGAGCACCGCGAGTTCCTTGCCCATCGTCGTGGGTGTCGCAGGCTGGCCGTGGGTGTGCGCGAGGAGAGGCACGTCCCGCAGGTCACTCGCCATCGTGGCGACCGTCTCCACGAGAGCAGTGGCGCGAGGCAGCCAGACGTCCTCGACGGCCCCCTGGACCATGAGGGCATAGGACAGGTTGTTGATGTCCTCGCTCGTGCAGCAGAAGTGGATGAGCTCGGCAAGGCCCGCGTCCTCAACCGACGGAGCGATCGCCGACAATCGCTTCTTGAGGAAGTACTCGACCGCCTTGAC
>Ga0116185_1001973_pt1 | contig 19660 bp, 16 predicted proteins | sample AD_JPNNA7_MetaG_FD_89754 | JGI IMG/M metagenome (GOLD analysis project Ga0116185, IMG submission 89754) | Active sludge microbial communities of municipal wastewater-treating anaerobic digesters from Japan - AD_JPNNA7_MetaG | ecosystem: Engineered > Bioreactor > Anaerobic > Digestate | place... | reverse complement strand
GTGCGGGTGACGCACTGGGTGTGGTAGATCATCTCATCCATGGTGATGCCCAGCGTGTTGTCGCGACCAGCCATGACGTTGCCGGCAGAGTCTCCCACGAGGATGACGTCGATATCTGCTGCATCGATGATCCGGGTCATGGTGGAGTCGTAGGAAGTGACCACGACGATCCGTCCCTTGCCTTTCTTCTCTCTGATGTCGGCTACAGAGATCTTCTGCTTCATTGTCGCCTCCTTATGTGCAAAGGTACTATCGATCGCCCATCCGTTCAAGGGGAAATGTGAGGAGAATCTTCCGTATACCGTGATTCCATCCCATCATGAATTTTTTCATATCCATGTATTCTCAAAGAGCCCCGGGGTTTCCTCAGACCGACCTGAGCCAGGAAAGGGTCGTGCCCAGGATGCGGGCGTAGACCTCTTTTTCCGACGCCTCTGACGGCTCGGGGGGCCTGAACGAATGGTCGCCGCCTTCGATCAGCTCGAGGGTGCTCGGGGCATCCAGTTTCGCCAGGACCTCGCCGAGCTTGTCGATGCTGCAGTAGGGATCGTTCGAGCCTGCGAAAAAGAGCATGGGCACCCTGATGCGATAGAGGTGGGAGTCCCGGAGCTCGTCGGGCCTGCCCGGCGGGTGGAGGGGATAGCCGAGGAAGATGAGTCCTGCCGCCTGCACGAGATTGTCCGAGACCGCCTGGGATGCGATTCTGCCCCCGAGGGATTTGCCCCCCGCGACGATGGAGGACGGCTTGTAGAGGGGATGGTCCCGGAGGAACTCGTACACCCGGACCCACGAGGCCGTGAGGACCTCGTTGCTGTCCGGCACCTTCCTGCCCTCGTCGCGGTAAAGGAAATTGAACCTCAGGATCAGGTATCCGGCCTCGGCAAGCATGTCGGCCATATGCACGAGCAGGGGGTGGAACATGTCGTTATCGGCACCGTGGGCCAGGATGATGCCCGGCTTCTTCCCCCGGATGAACCCGTCGGGTACGGACACGATCCCCGATATCTTCTTTTCCCCCTTTGTGGGTACGAACACGTATTCTTCAGCTGCCATCACTATTCTCCTGCATTGTTTTCGTACGGGACCCGACCACAGATCCTCTCTGTCCGGAATGTTGCCTGTGGACACCATCTTTAGGGCAAGACTCCATCCGATGTCAAAGCAAATGAGAATCAACGAATGGCGGCACCGATGAAATCAGTTCCGGCAACCCGTGAGGATGCTGCGGACATACGAGCAGGTGTAGCCGGCCAGAGGCTCCAGCAGCTCCTTGAGGAGGGCCGTGGCTTCGGCTAGGGCCTGCTCCCCTTCCTTCAGGGAGACGAACGCGGTCGACTTCCAGATCTGACCTGGACCTGGTATGAAGCTCGTGCTATAATTATATTATTGAGTTTTGTGTGCTTGTGGTCCCCACATCCGGGAATTGCTATCGATGGAGCCCGCAAAGGCAGTGCCCGGCTCGCTCCGCAGAGATATGGACGAAGCCGTGCAGGGGCCTTCCGACGAGCTCCTGCAGACGAACAAATCGTTCAAGGAGGAAATTGTCCCATGTCCGCCATGGAGCGTTTCTCGACCTCTCCGGCCTCTCCGCCGGGCACGGCACCGGTTGCGGGATTCACCCCCCCCGGCGCCCGTATTGCCGCCATAAGGGACGAGCTGCTGTCCACGCCGTACTCGATCTGCCTGGAGCGGCCCAGGCTCATCGAGAAATTCCGGCATTCCGAAGAGGGACGCCGAAGCGCCCGGACCGATCATCCCCTCATCCACCGCGCCCTGACCCTGAATTACCTCTTCTCTCATCGAAGGCCGCGCATCTACGACAATGAGCTCATCATCGGCAACATGACCTCGAAGCGCATCGCGGCCAACTACTATATCGAGGGCGGCTCGATCAATATCCTCGAAGACATTGCCCGTCTGAAGAGGCGGGCCATCCCCCTGAAGCTGAGCGCCTTCGAAAAGGCGGAGCTCCTCCGCATCGGGATCAAGCACGCCTTCAAAAGCGTCGGCGCCAGGGCCCTTCTCAGGCCGTCACGCATTTCCTACTTTCTCGATTTCTTCCGGGCCAAGCGGCATTTCGTTACCGAGGAGGCGGGTGTGGGCCATCAGGTCGGGAACTACCGGATGGTCGTGCACGAGGGCCTTCGCCGCCCCTATGAGGAGGCCGCGTCGAGGCTCGAAAAGGGAAGGCTTGCGGACGGCTCCCTGCTCGATGCCGACCAGCGGGCCTTTTTCCGCTCGATCATGATCACCATCGACGGCATCAGGAACATGGCCGGAAACCTTGCCGCCGAGGCAGAGCGCATCGCGAACGGCCCCGGCGTATCCGAGCAGAGGAAGGCCGAGCTCCTCGAATCGGCGAGGGCCTGCCGCCACGTCCCCTTCGAGCCCGCCCGGACCTATCTCGAAGGGCTGCAGGCGGTCTGGCTCGTCCACGTGGCGCTCAATCTGGAAGACTTCGAGCAGGGCCTCTCCTTCGGCAGGATGGACCAGATCCTCCTCCCCCTCTACCGCAGAGATGTCGAGCAGGGCAGGCTGACCCCGGAGAAGGCTGTCGAGATGACCGCCAGCTTCTGCCTGAAGGCCTGCGAGACCATGCCGCTCTACTCGGAGCGGATCGATCAGTTCTTCAGCGGAAACGGGGTCGCCCAGGCCTTTACCCTCGGCGGGACCGACGAAAAGGGAAACGACGCGACCAACGAGCTTTCCGGCCTTATCCTCAACGCCTACGCTCAAGTCCTAACCCGCGAGCCGGCCGTGCACGTCCGCATCCATCCCGCAACCCCCGACTGGTTCTTCGAGAAGAGCGTGGAGCTTCTGCAGATGGGGACGAGCCGCCCCTCCTTCTTCGGGGACACCGCCGTGGTCAGGACGCTCGAGGAGGCGGGCATGACAGAAGAGCATGCCCGGGACTACGCCGTGATCGGCTGCGTGGAGATGGCGAGTCAGGGCCGCACGTACAATTCGTCGGATGCCGCCCTCTTCAACCTGCCGCTCTGCCTGGAGCTCGCCCTCAACGAGGGCAGACGCTTCCACGGCAAGGGCCGGATCGAAGGCCCGCACCGATTCGGGGCGGCAACGAAGCCTGCATCCTCGATGAAAACCTTCGAGGACGTTCTCGAGGCCTTCCGGGAGCAGGTCCGCCACGGGGTCGCCGACATGGTGAAGGTGATCGGCTGGCTAGAGGAGGCCTACCGGGTCATCCGGACGACGCCGGTGAATTCGATCCTGACCGAAGGCTGTCTCGATAAGGGCAGGGATGTGACCTGGGGCGGAGGCCTCTATGATTACACGTCCGTCCAGGCCGCTGGCCTCGCCGACACGGGCGATTCCCTCTATGCCCTCAAGAGGGTCGTGTTCGATGAGAAGCGGTTCAGTCTGGAAGAGTTCGTCCGGATCCTCAAGGAAAACTTCAAAGGCCATGAGAGCTTGAGGGTCGAGCTCGCCACGAAGCTCCCCCGCTACGGCAACGGGGACAGGGAGGCCGACCACATGACGCAGCTCGCAGCCGACGCCTTCAGCGATGCGTTGTGGTCCCACAAGAACTCGCGGGGAGGGCAGTACGTGCCGGGATTCTACTCGATGACCTGCCACCTGGGCTTCGGCCGGGTGACCGGCGCACTGCCGAACGGACGGCTTGCGGGCAGACGGCTCTCCAACGGCCTCGCCCCCGCGGACGGATCGGAAAGGCTGGGTCCTACGGCTGTCCTGCGCTCTGCCGCCTCTCTTGACAGCAGGAAATGGACGAACTGCCATGCCCTCAATCTGAAGTTCGAAAAGCGGATGGTGCAGGGCAAAACAGGGCGAAAGGCCCTCATGAGCCTCTTCAAAAATTATTTCGACCAGGGAGGGATGCAGGTACAGGTCAACATCCTCGATTCCGAGACGCTCAAGGCAGCCAAGATCGACCCTGCATCATACCCGGGGATCGTGGTCCGCGTGGCCGGATACTGCGCCTATTTCAACGACCTGCAGCCCGACGTCCAGGATGAGATCATCGAGAGGACTGCTCATGGGATCAACTGATCCGCTCATCTTCTCTATCCAGCACTTCTGCCTTCACGACGGACCCGGGATACGGAGCCTGGTCTTTTTCAAGGGATGCCCGCTTCGCTGCCCCTGGTGCCAGAACGTCGAGTCTTGGAAGGCGGAGGCGGAGATAGCCTTCAAGGGAAAGCTCTGCATCGGCTGCGGCACGTGTGTCGGCAGATGCCCGGAGCGCGCCCTGGCAGCAGCCGGAAAACGGGACAAGAAACGATGCAGAAGATGCTTCACCTGCGTCGAGGCCTGTCCCTCCGGCGCCCTGACGCGATTCGGCGTGGCCCGGTCCGCCGAAGAGATCGCCCGGGAGCTGCGCCCCGAGTTCTCCCTCCTGAAGACCTCGGGCGGCGGCGTGACCTTGAGCGGAGGCGAGCCCGCCCTGTATCCCGAATTCACGGAGAAGCTGGCAGGGCTGCTTCATGATGAAGGCATCGATGTCGCGATGGAGACCTGCGGGCTCTTCGATTTCGAGAGGCTGACGCCCCTCCTCCGTAAATTGCAGCTCGTACTCTTCGATATCAAGATCCATGACAGTGATCGGCACAAACGGATCTGCGGTGCGGACAACGCGGTGATCAGGCACAACCTGAAATCCCTCGTCGAAGCAGGCCCTGAAAAAGGGTTCCCGCCGGTCTGGCCGCGTCTTCCCATCGTGCCGGGCATGACCGACGGAAAGGAAAACATCGGAGGATGGGCCGGCTTTCTCAGCAGCCTCGGTATCCGTTTCCTCACCCTGGTCCCGTATCACCCGATGGGAGCGGTCAAGCGCACGTGGCTCGGCCTTCCCGACGGCCCCGATTTGAGGACGCCCACGGAAGCCGAGCTCAAAGGTATTGAAGAGCTGTTCCACGCCGAAGGAATCACGGTGTACAGACCCGGCGATGAGGACTTCACCCTTGCGCTCGGGCCGAGCCAGGCAAAAGCTGCGGTTTGAAGCAACGGAGCATCATCCCGGCCTTCAACAAGATCATGGAGAGCACCGAGCCCCTGGAAACGCACTCGAAGTACATTTTCGACTACGTTCTCAAGGCGTGAATTATGACTTCCGGAAGGCAGCCGGCTTCACGGCCGGCCCGGCAGCCTTGAAGGGGATATCTGCGGGAGCCCCTTTAAGGGGTGCTGACGGAATGTATGAATGACTTTCTCCAGAAAGGAGTGCGTATGGACAGGAAGGCTCTGTATGAAAACCTCGCACGTCACTTGAACCAGGGCATAGTAGGCGCACCCATGTCGCCATCGCTCATGGGCATACTCGAAATCATGTTCTCCGAAGAGGAGGCGGAGGTCGCAGGCAGGCTTCCCTTTGAAAACAAGACCCTCGAAGAGCTCAAAGAGCTGTTTCCCGACAAGGCCGGAGTCAATCCTGATCTGTGCATCGGCTGCGGCGTCTGCACCCCGACCTGCCCGACAGGTGCAGTCTCCCTCGAACTGCGGGGAACCGTCACGCCCCCGCCCGGCATCGCCGAATTCTTCACGAAACGCTATCTTCCCCCCGAGCCCTGACAGACGATCCCGGAGTCCCAAAAACTTCCTCGAAGCCCAAAGGACGGAAAACAGGGATCGCAGCCCGGCATTGGAGCTGATGGGAGACCATCGAAATAAGAGCATGCAAACACGAAAGGCAGGAGCGTTTTCCCTGACTTTCGTGTTGCCTTCGGCAGATGCTTTACTGCTCTGCCAGGCTTTCTTCGAGCTTGTCGAAGGATTCGTTCCAGCCCTGCCTCATGTCGTCACGGTCTTCGGGGCTGATCCGGTGCGTGCCCGAATGCCTGAGGGTGAGCCTGGTTTTGCCGTCCTGCTCTTCAAACGTCACCGTCACAAGCATTTCGAGGGGCCAGTTGCCTTTCATACCGTAGTACGAAGCCGGGACAGTGTTTCCCTTCTCGTCGGCGAAGGAATCCGTCAGCACGAGCTTTTCCGGAGCATCGATCTCGCAGTACCTTCCCTTGCTCCAGTACTCATGGCCGTCGGGCGACCGCATGCTGCCGAGGTATTCGCCCCCCACACGGACATCCATCCGGCATGAAGGCGACGTGAATCCCTTCGGCCCCCACCAGCGCTTGAAGCGGTCGCAATCCGTCCAGGCCTCGAACACACGCTCGCGAGGCGCATCGAACGTACGTGTTATGACGAGCTCCCCCGATCCCTCGGAAGACTTGTCTCTCGTTTCCATGTCGCATCTCCTTTCTGCCCGTTCTTGGCAATGAACTTTTCCATTTCGATTCCTATAGGGACGCGGAAACATTTCGTGAAGGGACAGTCTCGGCAATATCCACTCTCGCCTTTTAAGAGCGAAAGACGCAGGTGGGCGATCCATTCCCTGGTCGTTATTATCATATTAGACAGCAGGCCCTTTTGATCAATTGCCAAGACTCAAGGAGGATATAACCATGGACGAGCAGTTCAGACAGCACGGGGCATTCAGCTGGTGCGAGCTCATGACGACGGACGTGAATGCGGCAAAAGACTTCTACACCAAGCTCTTTGGATGGGAAACCGAAGAGATGCCGATGCCGGAGATGACCTACATCGTGGTCAAGGCTGGAGGCAGGGGGATCGGCGGCATCATGCCGATCCCGAAAGATGCGAAAGGCATGGCGCCCATGTGGAGCGCCTATGTCACGGTGGACGACGTCGACTCGACGGCCCGGACAGCGGAACAGCTTGGAGGCAAGATACTGCTGCCTCCCACCGACATTCATGAGGTCGGCCGGTTTTGCGTGATCCAGGACCCGCAGGGTGCTCTGATCAATGCCATCACCTACGGGAAAATGTAAGGCAGAGGGAGCGTACGGGCCAGGCAGGCCTCATACGAGCAAGCCTCTCAGCCCGCCTTCTTTCTGTCTTCGATGCCGGCGTTCTTTAGTCGGGCACGTGGGTGAACACCCACTGCAGGAATTCCTCAGGGGTGGCGGGCGAGCGAAAGCAATTCCGGCATCACCCTGACCTCCCCGGACGGAAGGTACGCCGCCGCACTCGCATCGATCTCTTTTACAGACCACGCGTGCTGTTGCCTGTAAAAATACACAGGGAGGAGAGCATGCCCCGCCATGTCCGCCTCGCAGCATCAGATATCGAGAAGAGCCTCTTTATGTAATTCTGTGTTTCCACTATTGACAAAGTTGCTATTTAGTTTATCAACCAATTAAACAATGTTCTTCTTTCCTCATCCGAATAACGGGATGCAAGGAGGTGCAATGAATACAGCTGCTTTGGGGCAAACACTCTCCCACCGTCTGACGTTCTCCGGTGTGCTTCTCATGCTTTTCGGACTGCTTACCGGCCTTGCCGTGCCGAAGTTTGCAAACCCCAGAATGGGGCTGGCGAGCCATGTCGAAGGGGTGATGGGCGGCATGCTGCTGACGGTCCTCGGTCTCATCTGGCCGAGGCTTAAACTCGGTCCTCATGCCATGAAGGCTGGAGGCCTCCTTGCGATTTACGGGGCTTTTGCCAACTGGATCAATCCCCTCATTGCAGCAGCATGGGATGCGGGCGGGAGCATGATGCCCGGGGCCTCGAAGGGCAAAAAGGGCACGGCGTTCCAGGAGGCGGTGATCGGAGCGCTGTCTGTCAGCCTCGTGCTGGCGCTGCTCCCGGCTGTCGTCATCGTTCTCTGGGGTCTTCGAAGAACCGGCTGATTGCGCATACCCTGAACAGGCGCGTTCCCCTGGTGAACCGAGGCATGCCTTTGCCCTGAGGGATCGGTGCCTGCCTTTCGCCGTCCTGCCTCGATGGGCAAGGAGGCAAGGCCTCATGGAGCCGGATGAGATACAGGGGGTAAAATCGAATGACAGGAGGAAAGGATGAAGAAGACCCTTGCAGCCGTGGCCGTTCTCTTCTGCATGTCCCTCCCCCTGGAAAATGCAATCGCAGGGGAGCTTCCGGCCTGTCTCCATCTCGGGAAGTCTCCCACCGTCCGATCGGTGATCGAGGCGGGCCGCATTGCCGAAGAAGAGGTGCTGGCGAGGCTCGTTTATGCGGAGAGCTTGTCTACGGGCTATGCCGACGACCAGGCCGTATACGAGGCGATCGCCTGGGGGGTCATGAACCGTGTCCGCCTGAGCCGGGCCTTCCCCTCGAAGGCGAGGATCTATGGCAGCGGGATCAAGGGCGTGATCTTCAAGGAAGGCCAGTTCAATCCCGCCGTATCGAAGAGGTCGAGATTCTCGAAGGAATTCCTGTGCCCGTCGGACAAGGCACGGTGGCGCATGGCTGAGCTGGCGGCCTTGAAGGCCCTCGCCGGCAGCGGGAACCCCTTTATCGAGACGCCATGGGAGAAGGAGCACGGCCTCTCCCTGGTCGTGGGTTTCTACTATCCTCACTCCATCCAGGCAAAGAGCCCCCTCGCGCCCTGGGAAAAGAGCCGGGCCTTGAAGTTCATCGGCGATGTCAAGATCGGCGGCACGGTCCTGTCCAGCCGGAAGGTAAGGTTTTACCGGCTCACCTCTGCACCTGTGGATGCCGGGTCGGCACACGCTCTCGATGAGAAATGAAAAGGGCGGGGAAGTGACAGCGCCGCTCTCCGTCTTTTACCGGCGGCTCGAGGAGCCCCGGGTCCTCTGGAATCTCACGTCCATGGCAAGGAGTGCCTTTTCCCGCCAGTCAAGGTGAGCACAAGGCCTTATGGGGCACTGAGCTTTGTATTATAATTCATTGAGATTACAGTTCATGATGGAAGTGTTTCAACAAATCGTATATTAATCTATTAATGAGAGACGATCGGGGCAAGGTAATCGCATTCATGGATATGGGTACCAATTCCATGCGCCTCATGATCGTCCGCATCGACTCGAATCACACCTATACCATCCTCTCCCGCCAGAAAGAGATGATCCGCCTCGGCGAGGGCGAGTTCGAAAACGGCTACATCCTGGAGAACTCGATGGACCGGGCGATTGCCGTGTGCAGGAACTTCGTGGACATGGCCGCCTCCTTCAAGGCCGACGACATCGTCTGCGTCACCACCTCGGCCACCCGCGACGCGAACAACAGGAACGAGTTTCTCTCGCGGCTCAAGAAAAAGGCAGGCCTCGACATCCGCGTCATATCCGGCACCGAGGAGGCGCGCCTCATCTACCTCGGCGTTTCGAGAGGGACCAACGTCCCGGGCCGGTCCCTCTTCATCGACATAGGCGGCGGCAGCACCGAGCTCATCGTCGGCAACGGAAAGCACTATGAGTACCTCGACAGCGTAAAGCTCGGGGCCATACGCCTGAGCACGATCCTTCCGGGCGACGTCAACGCCCCGGTGTCCACCGTCAGCTACCTCCTGCTCCAGGATCACGTGCTCAACAAGAGCATCCGCTCCTTCCAGCGGATCAGGGAGCTCAGGCTGGAAAAAACCTACGGCAGCTCGGGCACCATCCAGAACCTCGCCGAGATCTGCTGCCAGACCCTGTATGGAGGAGATCCCGAAAAGAGAAACACCCTCGCCCTCAAGGACCTCAAACAGATCGCCAGACACCTGTGCAGCCTTCCGCTCAAGGAGCGCAGACGCGTTCCCGGGATGAATCCCAGCCGGGCTGACATCATCATACCGGGAGCGGCGATCCTCGAGACGATCCTCACCGAGCTCAAAATCCAGGAGATAGAGATCAGCAACCGCGAGCTCAGGGACGGCCTTCTCGTGGACTATCTCTGCCGGATCGACCGCTCTGCAGTGGACGAGTCCTCCGTCAGGCAGACGAGCGTTCTGCAGCTCGGCCGAAGGAGCGACTTCGACGAGGACCATGCCCGGACGGTCGCACGGCTCGGGCTCGAGCTCTTCGACAGCGCCCGGGAGCTCGAGCTTCACCAGCAGAACCGGTGGGAGCGGGAGCTCTTTTTCTACGCCGCCCTTCTCCACGACGTGGGAACCTTTCTCTCGTACGCCAATCACCACGCCAACAGCGCCTATTTCATCCGCAATGCCGACCTCCTGGGCTTCAGCCAGGAAGAGCTCTCGATCATGGCCGCGACGGCCCACTTCCACCGGAAGGGGCTGCCCGGCGACAAATCCATCGAGTTTGCCGGCATGGACGAGACGGCCCGGGAAATCGTCAAAGGACAGTTCATCTTTCTCCGCATAGCCGAAAGCCTCGACAGGAGCCACGCCGCCCTCGTGGAGAGCGCCCGCTTCCTGAGCGGAAAGAAGGGAAGCGTCGTGCTGGAAGTATGCTCGACCAAAGACTGCCAGCTCGAGCTCTGGGGCATCGAGAAGCACTGCGAAACCTTCGAGGCGGTCTTCGGCAAGCCCCTGATCATCGTTCACGTCGCAAAGGGAGAGCAGCCCGCTTCGATGAACTGAATGCCCGTCGGGGTGCGCACCCAAGCCGCCCGCTTCAGCCGTCGGCACTGGCCCGACTTCTCCTCCACGCGCCGGATGCGTTCCTCTTTTTTCACCGCGATCGTGCCCTGTCGGCGGATGGCGTCGATGATAAGGTCCCGAAGCGGCAGGCCGGTCTTGACGCATTGCTTGCCTTTGAAGACCGCATAGCCGTCGCCGCCCGTGGAGAGGAAGTCCGGGACAACCACCGTATAGACGGCCTTCTCATCGAGGTGCCGGCCTTCCGGACCCACACGGATGTCCGTCACACGCCTGCCCGCGACCGTGATCGAGATGCCCGAAACCTGGAGGAAACCGCCGTCTTCGTCTTCACGGGAGCCGCTCACCGAGCGTTTCAGGACCTCTTCCACCTCTCTGCCGGTCAGCTGCGTGGTCACGAGCTCGTTGGCATACGGTACGGCCCTGAACACGTCCTCGACCGTGACAGGCCCCTGCCTGATGCTGGCGCGCAGGGCCCCCGAGTTCATGAAGGCGATCTGCGCGCCGGTATGCTGCCTCATGACGTCGGTCACGAAATCTCCCAGGCTCGTCTCCTCATAGCGGATCCGCTCCCTCTCACCGTCGAGGAAGGTGTCAGAGTGGCCGATCACCTCTTTGAACCGCTCGCCCAGGCGTTTGTCGTAGTCTGCCACGATAGCTGCGACCTGCGCATCTTCGGGCATGCCGGCTGTGATCGGGATGTAACCGGATCGGACCAGGCGCGCCTTCTTCGTTGCCGGGTCGATCTCAAGGTCGATGCGGCCCAGGTAGCGCCCCTTCTCGAAGGCCTCGAATATGGGCACGCCGCCTACCTTCCGGCAGGGGTCGAGGAGGATCTGGTCGTGGCCGCCGATGATGGCGGCAAGGCCGGGCATGGCCTCGGCCATGTCGCGGTCGGTCTGATGCCGGCTGTGGGAGAGCAGCATCACCGGACCCTTGGATTGGAGCCGGTCATAGATCTCCCGGACAGAAGCGACAGGATCGCGCACGCCGAGCGAAGCCACGTTGTCCTGTCTCGTGGTGGTCAGCAATTCCGGGGTGGTGACCCCGATGACTGTGAGCGATATGCCCTTGGCGAGGCTGACCATCCGGAAGGGCCGGCAGAGGAGCCCGCCATGATCTTTGAGCACGACGTTCGCGCTCAGGAAGGGAAACCCTGCCTGGCTTTTAAGCTTGAGGAAATTGTCCAGACCGAAATCGAACTCATGGTTGCCCACGCAGGCAGCGTCGAGCCCCATGACATTCAGGCACTTGATGTCCGGCTCTCCCTTGAACACCGTGGACATGGGCGTGCCCTGCAGCATGTCGCCTGCCATGAGCACGACGGTCCGGACACCCCTGCGGCTGTTTTCCTGCCGTATGTCCCTGATGAGGGCGGCCATCCGGGCGATGCCGCCGACCTCCCGGACGCCTTTCTCATCCTTGATCTCGAACGGCTGCAGATGGCCGTGGAGGTCGTTGAAAAAGAGGATGGTGAGGGCGATGTGAGCCGGCGCCTCTTTCTCCCCGAACCGGCCTGCACAGCCCGGCATCAGGGAGACCAGCAGGAAGACGATGACAATGCCCGTACGGATGGAGACATGCCGAAGGCTCATAGCGTAAGCTCCTCTTATTTCATGAAACCTCTCATTGCCCAAGGTTTAGCAGGTAACCGGCCGGCGATCAAGGCATGAAGGGCAATGGGCGATGGCAATGCCTGCCGGCCGACAATCCCGATGCATTTTTGCGGATTCTCTGCTAAGAAAATCTCAGAGTCTTTTTTTTGGATAATACATCGAAGCCGGGCCACGGCAATGACCGGTCTGCATCACGCCGGGCTTTCACATGAAAGGGGGTTGTATGAACCGAATCTTCCTGTCGGCTTTCACAGCGGCCTTTCTTTTTTCCGTATTGACGAGCAGCGGGATCCTCGCAGCGGGCAGACAGGCAGGCGGCCCCGGCAGGCCTGCGGCCGCAGCAAACCCTCAATCGTTTCAGGAGCACCAGGGGCGGTATTTCACGTGGAAGGCGCCGCAGGGATGGCGGGCGAGCGAAAGCAATTCCGGCATCACCCTGACCTCCCCAGACGGAAGGTACGCCGCCGCGCTCGCATCGATCATGCGCTCGCAGGGAACGAGGACTCCTGAGGAATTCCTGCAGTGGGTGTTCACCCACGTGCCCGACTATAAGAACGCCAGGATCGTGTCCCTCAGAAAGCTGCCCAATCAGCAGATGTCGTACCAGACATGGAAGTTCGTCGAGGCGGTCGTATCCTATACCGACAAGGGGCTTCCGGTAAAAGGGGTATGGAAGGCGGGCACTGCGAACTATTACGGGATGAACGACGCGATGATCGTGGGTTACCGGGCCGCGAATGAAGACTTCGCCCGGGCGCGCTCATTCCTGCCGCGGATCGCGGGAAGCATCGTCCTGACGAATGCAGCGGGGGCGAACGGCATCAACACCCTCCTGAAGCCCAGGAAAAACCCCCTCGACAACTCCGCCCTGATCAAGGCGGGCAAAAACAGGGACGCTTCGAGGGACCGCACCAGCGAGAACTGGCGGGAGGGCATGATGGGTACGGAGCCCACCTACGACCCGAAGACGGGCAGGACTTACGACTCCCCGCTGAACAGCTATGACCCCGCCAGAGGCGGGTACGTCAACCCGCAGAGGCCTGACGAACTCCTCCAGCGCGGCCGGCCGGGCCATCCGAAAGGGGACTGAAAAATCGTCCCCGAGCCGAGCTGGTACATTATTCCATCAGGCGTCGACTTCATGGCGAAGATATACTCCTGTGGAGAAGGTCCCCGATCCTGTTCAACATGCCGCGCTGCTCACGGGTGATGCCCTCAAGGGACATCCACCCTTCCAGCAACGACAGGATGCGTTCTCTGTCTCCCTTTTTGGAAAGAAGCAGAGGAAGCGCCTTCAGGGTTCGCTCCGGCTCCAGGTGCGCCATGATCGCGGCCTCGGAACGGATCTGTCGAAGCCGGTCTTCGGAAAGGCCTGACATCTCCTCGTCCGAACTGATGAACTCACCTTTTCTTTTGAGGTGATGCAGAGGTATGGGCCCTGCGTACAGGCCCACCAGCGCCATGATCCGGGCGACGGCCTCGGGGTATCCGCCCCTGTCGATGTCGGCAAGGGCTTCTTTCACGTAGGGGGGCTCGCACGGATGTATCTCTTCCTCGTACGGCAGTGCGCCGGTTTCGGCATCCTCCGGGGCGCCCATCGCAACCATCGAGCCGTAGATCTGGAAGAAGGCCGATTCGCTTACGGCATCCCTCAGGTCCCGGAAAAAATCCAGGTATCCTTTGATCATTTCCGACCACACGCCTTCGAGCCTGCAAAAGGGATTGTCTTCCGAAACCGGCTTGCGGCCTGCCCTTACGGCAGGGGCCATAGCAGCAACGGGCCACATCAGGGGATTGATGTCGCTGATGAGCCAGCGCTGTGCACGCAAGGGGTGAAGCATACGGCCCGCCTGAGCGGTTGTCTCGTTTACCATGTTCCGGACCAGAGGCCTGCCGAAAAGCGTGTACGCCTTCTCGTTCATCGCCGAGACCTGGGCGACGACCTGGAAAGGCTTCTCATCCTTCCTTTCCAGATGGTTGAGCTGCCGGAGCTCTTCCAGAGGGACTTCTTTGAAGGTCGTGATGTATCTCTCTTCCCCCTTGCCGGGCGTTTCCTTGATCTCCATAACATAGAGGCCGGGCCGGAGTCTCTCGATGTAACGGAGGGCTCTCGTGATTTTCGTATGCTCCTTCCTGACGACCTTGCCGGAGACAAAGATCCCCAGATGTCCGACGTCTTCCTGCAGGAGCATGATGATGACCTGGCCGTTCGCCTTGATCTCGGCCGTACTCGAGTAGACATCGGAAATCCAGTTGATCGCCTGCTGGGGCGGGGTGATGTTGTCGCCCCTCGAGGAAAAAATGACGATGGGCGAACGGATGGCCTTGAGGTTCACATAGGTGTCGGGGTCGGCCTTCACCTCGCCACGGGAGAGCTTGTTGCCGATGAAGAGGTTGTCGACGATCCAGTGAATTTCCTCCTCGTTCATCAGGTAGTAGCCGCCCCACCACCTCTCGAATTCGAGGAACCGTTCGCGCTCCGTATCGATCTTTTTCCATAAATTGTAGTACTTGGTCCAGAAGGTGTTTTCCGGGTTGAGGCTCTCGAAGTTCACCACGAGGTGGGCGCCGTCGAACCTGCCTCCCCCCAGGTCGCTGGCCAGAAGCGCCACCCAGGAGCCGCCCAGGAGCCCCCCGCTGTAGCGCATCGGATTTTCAGCGCCGCCTCCGCTCCAGCTGCCGCTCCAGTAGGACATGGGAGCGCCGTTGATCACGACCGGCCCCACCTTATCCGGGTCGTTGGCGGCGACGAGCATGGAGGCCCAGCCGCCCTGGCAGTTGCCGTATATAATCGGCTTGGGGCTGTCCGGATGCCTTTCCATAACGGTTTCGAGGAACTTCGACTTGGCCGATGCAACGTCGAGGACCGTCTGTCCCGGTTCCGGTTCCGGGAAGAAGATCACGAAATAAACGGGGTGTCCGAATCGAAGGGCGACGCCGACCTCGGAATCCTTTTTGAAGCCGCCGATGCCCGGTCCATGCCCTGCACGGGGGTCCACGATGACGAAAGGGCGCTTTGCGTCATCGACCTCCACGCCCTCGGGCGGGATGATCCGGACGAGTGCATAATTGACGGGGCACTCAAAAGTCCGCCCGTCCGAGACCATCTCCCACTGAAATGCCAGGAGCGGGGGCGAGCCTTCTTCCTCATGCTCGATGAATATATTGCCGCGCTCGCGCAAAACATCCCAGAAGAGGAGCGACCGCTGTGCAAAATCAATCGCATATGTGACCATTGCATGCAAGAGATTCTCCGGTGCCGCTGCCTCGATCGGTTTTGCATCCGTCACGGTCTTGCTCACGTGGTCCATGAACGCTTTCTGGGCGCCAAGAGTGCGGTCCGTGAAGAGCCTGTCGATCTTCCCGGTGAGATAGAAAAGGTTGTCTGCAACCTTCGCCTCTTGTTTTTCCATCGCGGCCTCCTTGTTTGCTTAAAAAATAGTCATGAATGGTCCGGCGAGATTAAGATACGATTATGGTGGGGTTTGCAGCGCGGGTCTTATCTTACATCTCGATTTGAGTATGGCATGAATGATGAAGTTTCAAGCTCACCACTCTTGAAAAAATCTCTCCCCCGAGAAAAAGAATGCTCTTGCTTAAAAAGATGCCGGCGCAAGAGATACCAGGCTAGTCGTTCAATCTTCCGGGCTCTTCAGCCTTCACGGAAATGATGGAGAGACAGCCGCGAGGGAAGCGGGGGCCACCCATACGGATTTTTCGCCGAGCTTTATTCCGGGCTGGTGAACACAATGGTCCGCTGGTGTTCTATCCGCGACCAGTCGGCGACGATCTCGATCTCTCTGCTCTGAAAATTCAGAGATTCCAGAAGCGCTATGGAATGGGCGTTCCTGCCATGGAAAATCAGAACGATCTTCCTCGGATTCAGCATGTGCGATTCCCGTATGTTGCTGATGACCTGCTCCAGGACGCTTCCCTCGAACGGGCTGTAGAAGAACAGGACCAGGGGGCTGTCGGGAAGAGGGAACTTCACGGCATCCTCGCATACGAGCTCGATCCCGGCGGGTTTCTTCGTAACAGATTCGTAGGCGGCTAAGTTTTTCACCGCTATGTTATGAAGCTCTTGAGCGAACTCCACGCCGATTATCTTCTTGAATCCGTAACCGGCAGCCAGAAGGAGGACCCTTCCTTTTCCCGACCCGAAATCTATGAACTCGAATTCGCTGAAATCGATATCCACGTGATCCATGATCCTCTTGAATACCGTTACCGACATGGGCTGATACCAGTGGCACTCCTCGATGTTCCTGCCCTTGATCGTGAGGTCCTTCAGAGGAATGAATCCGCCGGTGTCCGTGCGGAATCTCCAGTCGAACGGCCTGTCGAAGCACAGCTCGGTGAAATAGAGTGCCTTGTCGATAAACCAGAAAACAGGCATGCTCCCGGGGACCTTGCTGTATCGGGACCTCAAGCGATTTCTCGCGTTCCAGGCAGTCACCATCGGCCCGTTCTTCAAGAAAGAATCAATGTGATTCAACATGGATAAAGCCCTCCTTTGTATGTGCAAACAGGGATCGACCACGGTGCACGGACAGATTCATTGCACAAAGATAATATTATAATATAACGGAGCTTGATGAACTAAAGGGGTGAACTGAAGATAAACGGGGTCAGGTCCTGTAAGACCTGACCCCGGGACCATGTTTGGCTTCAGTTCGAGATCTTCACGCGCCAGCTGAAGGGATCTTCCTTTTCTCCGTACTGGATTTTGAGGATCTCGTTGTACAGGCGCTCCGTCAGGGGGCCTGTCTTGCCGCCGTTGATGATATGCTCTTTGCCCTGGTAATAGATCTGGCCGATGGGAGAGACGATGGCTGCCGTTCCGGAGGCGAACGCCTCTTTCACCGATCCGTTCGCGATACCGGCAATGATCTCGCTCATCGAGGGTGCCCGCTCCGTCACCTTCACGCCCCAGCTCCGCGCGAGCTCTATGACGGAATTCCTCGTGACACCGGGGAGGATCGATCCTGAGAGCGGCGGCGTAACGAGCTCATCGCCGATCACGAAGAAGGCGTTGCTCGTCCCCACCTCCTCGACGTATTTCCGCTCGATGGCATCGAGCCAGAGGACCTGCGTGTACCCCATCTCCTTGGCCTTCTGGCTGGCATAGAGGCTGGCGGCATAGTTGCCCGCGTTCTTGCAGTTGCCCACGCCGCCGCGAACCGCCCGCACGTAATCCTCGGAAACGTAGATCTTCGTGGGGCTGAACCCCTCCGGGTAGTAGGCGCCCACAGGACCGACGATGATGAAGAAGAGATACTGATCAGCCGGGTGGACACCCAGGGCCGGCTCCGTGGCGATCATGGTCGGCCGGATGTACAGAGACGTCCCTTCGCCGCGGGGGATCCAGTCCTGCTCCAGAAGGACGAGCTGCTTCATGCCTTCCATGAACAGATCGGGGTCGATGGTGGCCATGCACAGGCGCTCTGCCGAGGCATTCATCCGCTTGATGTTTTCCATGGGCCGAAACAGGTAGATGTCCCCGTTCCTGCCGCGGTAAGCCTTCAGTCCTTCGAAGATCTCCTGGCCGTAGTGAAGGCTCATGGCCGTGGGGTCGAGGACGATCGGGGCGTACGGACCGATGACGGGATCATGCCAGCCCTTGCCGTCCTGGTATTTCACCGTGAACATATGGTCCGTGAAGATCTTCCCGAAACCCAATTTTGATTCATCTGCAGGTTTTGCCTTGAGTTTGTCCGGTGTGCATTTAACGATTTTGATATCCATAAAAATTTTCCCCTATTAATCCAAAACTTAATTGCCTACATTCGTAGCACTAACTCAACCTGCGATCAAGGCCTCTGTTTGAACGGTCTGAGGAGGCAGGAGACGTCTCCCGGGAAATTGGAGCGAATCTGCTTGCCGTGGATTTCATCCGCCGGGAAGAAAACCGTCGCCGGTAATCGTGAAAAAACAGAAATACGGGTGCCGATCATGAGATGAGGCGTGCCGAATGATGCCGGGATGCCGGTTCGGGAGACGCCCGATAAGCAGCCATACATTTGATCATCTCTGTGTGTGACACTAATCTAATATTATTCACCTCCTGTATTCTGCTTTTTCTAAGCAAAAATGGCTGGGCATACGCTTAAGGTCGGGGAACGCCCCGGTCCTCGAATACATAGCGGGAGATCATATGGAAAAGAGGCGAGACGATGCACCGGCCGAAAAGAACACGGGCCCTCACGGAGCCCCTGACCCCGTGGAGGACCTCCTGCACTCTCCTGCCCTGCTGCAGGCCTTGCTCGATAATTCACTGGTCGGAATAGTGGTAGCCGATTCAGCCGGAAAGATAATCCTCGCCAATCCGGCAGCACGGGAGATCATGGGAGGGCCCGTTGCCGGTACTGCCTATGGGCTCGAGGGCGGATACGAGCTCTTCAATCCCGACGGCTCGCCCATCTCTCCCGATGATCTGCCGCTTTCACGAGCCCTTCAGCGGGGTGAAACAATCAGGAGCATGAAGATCCTGGTCAGAAAGAATGTCGGGAGCGAGATCGCGGTATTGGCCTATGCCCGTCCTGTCCGGGATGCTGCGGGTGCAATTGCCGGAGCCCTTGCAATACTTGTCGACCATACCGAGCTCAAGCTGACGGAGCTTGCCTTGCAAAAGAGCCAGGAAGAGCTCAGGCTTGCCCAGAAGGTCGGACATGTGGGCATATTTGAATGGGACCCCGCCACCAAGACAGGCAACCTGAGCAAGGATCTGCTGTCATTCCTGGGGCTGCCCCGGGACTATCCGGTAAACATTGATGCCTGGTCCAGGGTCACCCCCAGGGAAGATATACACAAGGTCTTGGAAAATCTGCAAAAGGCTGCAGCCGAGCACCGCAGTGAGGCGGAAGCCGAATACCGGGTGTTCCGCCCCGGGGGGGAGGTTCGCTGGCTATCCGTCCGGGGAATGATATCCTATGATACCTCCGGCAGAGCTGTCCGTGTCATCGGCTCGGCAATCGACATCACCGATCTGAAAAAGGCCCAGGAAGAGTTGACCAGGCTGAATGAAAAGCTCACGGACATGGTAGCCGAGCGCACGAGAAGCCTCGAGCAGACCGCCCGATCGTTGAAGAATCAGAAAGAGCTTCTCCAGGCGATCATCGACAGCATCCCTGTCGTCGTCACCGTATGGAAGCCTTACAAGGAGCTTGTAATGGCCAACAAAGAGTTCGAACGGCTTTCCGGATGGTCTGAGGAGGAAGCAAAGAACATGGACGTCATTGCCGCAGCCTTCCCTGATCCGGCATACCGGAAGGAGATCATCCGGCAGGTGACGAAGGCAGGTCCGGGCTGGGGAGAGTTCGTGATGAACACGCGCTCCGGCAAGAGACTGGACATACTCTGGGCTGCAGCCGACCTTTCAGACGGATCGAGGATGGGCATCGGAATCGACATGACTGAGCAGAAAAAGATGGAGAGCGATATGCTGCGCCTGGGGGCTGCGGTCGGTCAGGCCGGAGAGGGGATCGTGCTGTTCAGCTACGAATGGACGATCGAGTATGTGAACCCGGCATTTGAAAGGTTAAGCGGGTATACAAAAGAAGAGCTCGTCGGCAAGAATACGGATTTCTTCATCGAACATGCAGTGGGCGACTTCGATCCGGGAATACCCTTCGAAACTGCTTCCAGAGGGAATACGTGGAGCGGCAACATCAAAATGAGCAGGAAATCCGGGGAGGCCGTC
>Ga0116185_1001967_pt1 | contig 19695 bp, 20 predicted proteins | sample AD_JPNNA7_MetaG_FD_89754 | JGI IMG/M metagenome (GOLD analysis project Ga0116185, IMG submission 89754) | Active sludge microbial communities of municipal wastewater-treating anaerobic digesters from Japan - AD_JPNNA7_MetaG | ecosystem: Engineered > Bioreactor > Anaerobic > Digestate | place... | reverse complement strand
TAATAGTTAAAAGTAATTAGTTTTTTACAAATAGTCCAAAGGACTCTAACGGAAAAACCCATATTGGATTTTCGCCAAGCTAAGTGCTGTTCCGCTACGCTCCACAGCACTTAGCTAATTTCTTAGTTTAACCATTTACACAAAATTATTTACACTACTCACGGTAGGGGATTAATAAAAAAAGGGTGTCTTTTCAGACACCCTTTTTCATAATATTTTCAGAATTACTTGGTTCTTGTGAACTCAATTCTTCTGTTTTTCTGTTTTCCTTCAGCAGTTTTGTTATCAGCAATTGGTTTATCCTTACCATAACCTTTTGTGGTTATTCTGCTAGGATCGATTCCCTTGCTAACTAACCAGTCTTTAACAGAGTTTGCTCTTTCTTCAGAAAGCTTTTGATTTAACTTAGCACTACCGGTGTTATCTGTATGACCACTTATTTCAACAGAAATATCAGTATAAGTCTCTAAAGTTTTCAATGCTTTCATTAAAGTAGCTTCAGATTCTGGTTTAATTGTTGCTTTACCAACATCAAAAGTAATTCCTTCAAGGATAATCGGAACACCGATCTTAACAACATCATCTTCAGGATTCAATGGATCAGTACCGCGTTTTACTTCTGTACCATCATCAACTGAACCGCCGTCAGTATCTTTCTTTAATGGATCAGTCTTGTATTTAAGAACTTCTTCGCCGTCAGTTAATCCATCACCATCAGTATCTTTCTTTAACGGATCGGTCTTGTATTTAAGAACTTCATCACCATCGGTTAATCCGTCGCCATCAGTATCTTTCTTTAATGGGTCAGTCTTGTATTTAAGAACTTCATCACCATCTGATAAACCATCACCATCGGTGTCAGCTTTTAATGGATCAGTCTTATATTTATGAACTTCGTCACCATCTGATAATCCGTCACCGTCAGTATCAGCTACTAATGGATTTGTTCCGGTTGATTTAACTTCTTCAAAATCAGTTAATCCATCACCATCAGTATCAGGATTTAAAGGATCAGTTTTGTAAGTTAAATACTCTTCACCATCAAGCAATCCATCACCATCTGTATCAGGATTGTTTGGATCGGTACCGATTTTAAGTTCATCACATTTTCCAAGTCCGTCTTTGTCTTTATCAACGCTGCAATTTTCACCAGTGAATGTAAGACCAAGACTCGCATTAAAATAAGAATCCCAGATATCATCAGCACTTGATCTGTAAGCATCCAGGTCGTAGGTTGTGGACATAGCGCCACCTAACGAGAAATCTAAAAGAACCCTATCACTAAGTGCAAATTCAGCACCAATACCAGCAGGAATAATTGCAACCCAACCATCATCTTCAACTGGTTTGCCGGAAGCAACATTAGGTTTAGTGTCAACACTGAAATTCATAACTCCGCCGCCAACGTAGAAGTAAGGGTTCCAGCCCTTAACATCAAATGGGCTTATTCTGAAACGGAGAGTAATCGGAATTATTGTAGTTTCATATTCTCCGAGACCGGCATCTTTGTTATCAAACATTGCAACACCGGCATATTTTCCATAGCCGCCTGCAAGCTGCATTTCTAACGCTTTTGTAAGTTCAAATGCAAAGAATGCTTCGCCAAGATAAGAAGCTTTGAACCAATCAAAAGAAAAATTATCATTTCCTCCGAAACCTAAGTTTGCAAATTCGTTTTCTGGAAATAATATGCTTCCTCTAAGACCAAATTTGGTACCCCAGTCTTTAAACTGAGCTTCTGTTGGCTGCATTATCGCACATAAACCAAATATTACTAATAAGTAAATTAACTTTTTCATAGTATCCTCATTTTGTTATTTAATAGAATTAATTAAAATGTTTCCCAGTTCTGATAAATGATTGATATTAACAATAAAAATATAGAATTTTAAAAACTAACTCCAAAATTTAAAAAATTATAAATTCATCTTATTTGAAAAATATCACATCATCAGGTATCTCGGGTTTTACCAGCAAAATGTCTTCTTTTAACAATGAAACCTGACCAAAAGGCATTCCTTTTCTCTTAACCACATATTTTTTATAAGTAAAAGAAACAGGAACAACGCCGGCTGTTTTTGCTTTGCTGTGAAATGCTGCTAAACCTGCCGCCTTTTTTATTACAGATTTTGGAATAATTTCTTTTTTATTTTCTACCCGAAGTATAACATGTGAGCCGGAAACAGCTCGTGCATGAAACCACAGATCATTTTGTTTGGCGAATTTTGTCGTTAACAGATCATTATTCTGGGAGTCTTTCCCCACATATACATGATACTTACCTTCAATCAGATAATGTTTAAACTTGTTAGCATATTCATCTTGTTTATCTGCTTTATCATCATCTTTAATATTTAGTTCTTTCATAATAATATTTATTCTTTCATCCGGTAATTGTGGATTTATTTCATTCTTTATTTTTTTAAGTCTTTCGAAAGTGATTTTCTCTTTATCAAATAACTCTTTGGCTTTTTTAAATTCCGTCAGACTGTTCCTGGCTTTTTCAAAATATTTATCAGCGTTTTTTTGTGGTGAAATTTTGTTATCAAGGGGAATGGTAATTGTCCCCTCTGATTCAAAAGTATCTTCACAAACTAATTGTGCAGCATTAGTTTTAATCTTATACAGATTAATCAGAATTAAATTGGCATATTTCTTAAATAACTTATCTTTTGGTCCGGTTATTATTATTTGCTCAAGTTTTTCAATTTTATTTACTGTTCTGTTTAACTCTTTCTCAACTACATCGGCTATCTTTTTAAGTTTAATATTCTTTTTTGTAAGATAAATTTTCTTTATCAGAAATTCATTGAAAGTATCAAACAGATCACCAATGTATTCTTTTTCATAAGAGTTAAATATTACTAATCCATCAAACCCTATTTTTACTTCATTGTTTTGAGTATCATAATACAATACCATTCCTGAAGATTTAATATTTTCTATGATATTCAGCAATTCCCGGGAATGTTTTTCTTCTTCATCAGTTCTTGAATTAACCTCAAGTTCTAATTCTTTCCCAATAAACTTAAATTTTTCTCGTATTGATTTGATGGAATATCCGGTTATTGATTTTGGATCAATATCATTAAAAGCAGTTATAAAATTCTTTTTAGCAAATTCATTCCTGATCTGCAATAAAGTTTCTTCGTGTTCTTCTTTAAAAGATTGTATTTTACCATTGTTTATAAGATAAAGGTTCGTGAATTTACCTCTTATTGCAAAGAATAATTCTATATTTTCAAATTCAAATTTTATGATTCTGTCATCATCAGCAATTGAGAATGACAAAATTTTTTTATGCAATAATTCAGGAAAGATATCTATTGTATTTCTCTTAGCTCTTATATACTTTTTTCTGTAAGTAATATATGGCTCAGAATGATTTACTGAGAATTCAATAACATTGTCCACAGGTTTTTCAAACTGCATTATTAGCTTATCTTTTTCCTGAGAAAAGATACTCTTAATTAAACAGCCTGATAATATTGTGTTCAATTCCAGAGCAATTCTGTTTAAGAAAAAATAATTTTTATACATTCAGATTCCTTTTAGTTAGGCAAATTTAATCATTATCATTTTAATGATTAGTTGATTAAATGCGAAATTTTTTAATAATTTACATCATTGATATATTTAAATAAATGAAAAAACTACTCGAAAACACTTTTGTAAAGAAATCTTTAATAGTATTAGGAATTTTTATCCTGATAGTTCTTATTCTTGATTTCATTCTGATTCCGCTTTATGTAAATGAACCTGAGGTTCACGTTCCCAACGTGGTTGGCATGACTGAAATTGAAGCGTTTAAAACTCTTGAAGATGAAGGATTTGAACCTGTAATATCAGATACATCTTATGGCGTTTCATTGCCGGTAGGAAGAATATTCCTTCAGAAACCTGAGGCAAATAAGATTGTTAAAGAAGGAAGGAAAATTTATTTGTTTATTAGCGGCGGTGATCAGGTTATTTCTGTTCCTTCGCTAATAGGTAAAAATGTTATGGACGCCAGATTAGCATTAGCAAGAGTCGGTCTTAGAATCGGGAATATTGATGAAGCACCGTCTGTTCAACCCAAAGATATGATTTTTGATCAGCAATATGCTGAAGGAACAAAACTGAGGAAAGGGCAAAGTGTTGGTGTAACTGTAAGTATTGGTAAAGGCGGCGGAGATATTATTGTGCCTGACTTAATCGGCAAATCTTTAACAGAAGCCAGAAGAATCTTAAGCGATAGTTCATTAAGTGTTGGTAAAATTAATTATCAGATATCCAGCACGCTGCTCCCGAATACTGTGCTGGATCAATATCCTGCTCCCGGTAACAGATTAAATTCCAACAATAGTGTGGATTTATTTATTACCAAAGAGGGATCAGCAGACGAAAGAAAAGAAATTCCTGAGGAAAATTAAATGAAATTGCTTGCTCCTTCAATTTTATCAGCAGATTTAGCGAATCTTTCACAACAGATTCAGTTAGTTGAAAAAGCTGGTGCTGACTGGATTCATTGTGATATAATGGACGGTCATTTTGTAACAAATATAACTTTTGGTCCTGTGCTTGTAGAAGCCGCAAGAAGATCAACTGATTTGCCTCTTGATGTTCATCTGATGATAAAAAACCCAGATAAATTTTTGGAAGATTTCAGAAAAGCCGGGGCAGATAGTATTTCTGTCCATTTTGAAGAAGTTATTCATCTGAACAGAACTATCAACAAAATTAAAGAACTTGGAGCTAAAGCTGGAGTTGTAATAAATCCATCAACACCGGTTTCTATGGTTAAAGATATTGCTGAGTATATTGATCTCTTATTGATAATGACAGTTAATCCCGGTTTTGGCGGACAGACTTTTATTTCAAATTCTGAGCGAAGAATATCAGAGGCTGTAAAATTAAGAGATGATCTTAAAGCTGATTTCTTAATTGAAGTTGATGGTGGTGTTAGTAAAAATACAATTACAAAAATTAAAAATGCCGGTTGTGATGTTTTTGTTGCAGGATCTTCAATATTTAAAGCCAAAGATGTTTCAGCTGCAACAACAGAATTAAAGAAATTGATCAGCTAAGGTTTGATAATTAAGTAAAACACTCTGTTGTCTTTTTCAAGTCTTAACAAAAATGTTTAACACATCCAAATATAAATTTTCATCTTCAGAAATAGATTTTCGTTTACCGTCAATTATGGGTGTGGTTAATGTTACACCGGACTCTTTTTCCGATGGTGGTAAATATTTTTCCACAAAATCAGCAGTTGATCATGCATTAAAACTTATTGATCAGGGAGCAGCATTTATAGATATTGGCGGTGAATCTACCAGACCGGGATCTGAACCGGTTTCTGTTGAGGAAGAAATCAATAGGACGATTCCGGTTATTAAAGAGATAAAAAAACTCAGAAAAAATATTATTATCTCAATAGATACTACAAAATCACAGGTTGCAGCAAAAGCTTTGGATAGCGGAGCTGAAATTGTAAATGATATTAGTGGTTTTACTTTTGATGAGAATATGTTAAACGTGATAAAAGAGTATGATCCGGGAGTAGTGATAATGCACATGAAAGGTAATCCCAAAACAATGCAGGATAATCCCTTTTATGAAGATGTTATTAAAGAGATAAAAGAGTTTTTAAATAATCAGATAAAAAAAATTGAATTAACCGGCTTATCAAAAATAATTATTGATCCCGGTATTGGATTTGGGAAAAGGATTATAGATAATTTCCAGATTATAAAACATCTTCCTGAGTTTGAACAACTGGGCTATCCGATAATGATTGGTGTTTCAAGAAAATATTTTTTAAGAAAAACATTAGATTTGGATATTAATAATGTAGAGATTGCAACGGTAATAATGGAAAGCATCGCTGTTATGAGATCTGCTAGAATAATCCGAACTCACAACGTAGAATATTGCAGTCAATTAGTTAAATTAGTCAACAATATTATTTAATGTTTGATGGTAGATTTATTTAAGATAGGTTTTTTAACAATTACTCTTTCAGATGTAATTGATATTGCAATAGTATCATTCATCTTTTTTAGATTGTACATCACGTTGCGTGGTACGGTAGCCGCACAAATATTTGTTGGCTTGCTGATTATTATTTTAGTTTCTTTTATAGCACAGGTTCTTAATTTCAGAGCAGTTACATGGTTACTTAGATTAATAACAGATATTTGGGTAATTGCATTTGTAATTTTATTTCAGCCTGAGATCAGGCGTTTGTTAGTTCTTCTGGCAAGAAATCCGTTCTTTAAAGTATTTGCAAAATCGGAATCGCATGAAATTGCAGATGTTATTGTGGATGCAGCTTTTCAGTTGTCTCAGCATCAGCACGGTGCATTGATGGTATTGATTAAATCTTCTGGCATTAGAGGATTTGCTGAAACGGGAGAATTATTAAATGCAAGAATAAGTGCACCATTGTTAACTACGATTTTCTTTCCCAGGTCTCCTTTGCACGATGGTGCTGTAATTATAAATAAAAATTTTGTGGAAGCTGCACGTTGTACTTTACCGCTTTCACAGCAAACATCTGTAAATGGTGAATCGCTGGGTATGAGGCATAGAGCTGGTCTTGGTATTTCTGAACAGGCTGATGTATTAAGCATAATAGTATCAGAGGAAACAGGAAGTATTTCCATCGCAGAAAATGGCGAATTAACAAAGGGTTTATCAAGAGAAGCTTTAAAAAGAAGAATAGATTTTGCATTAAAAGATCCTGAGAAAAAAGGCTGGAAAGGTTTTATTGAACAGCTTAAATCAAGGAAATAATTGTTGCGCGGTTATTCCGTTTTATAATGAAAAAAAATATTTAAAAACAGTAGTCAACAACACATTAAAATACGTTGATAAAGTATTTGCTGTTGATGATGGCTCAAACGATGATTCTGCTGATGATATTGCGGATATTGAAAATGTTAAGATAATTTCGCTTGATAAAAATTATGGAAAAGGATATGCATTACAAGCTGGATTTGATGAAGCAATTAAATATGAATATCAATTTATTATAACTCTTGATGGAGATAATCAGCACGATCCTGACTTAATTCCTGTTTTTATAGAGGGATTAAAAAAATATGATATCATAATCGGCAACCGGCTTAAAAATCTGAAGAGTATGCCTGTTCATAGAATCTTAAGTAATAAGATTACTTCGTTTTTGCTTTCTTTAAGAACTGGAGAAAGTATTTTGGATAGTCAATGCGGTTTCAGGGCTTACAGGGCAGGTGTGTTAAAAAAAATAAAAACAACATTTAGCGGATATGAAGCTGAAAGTGAAATAATCTTATTGTCAGCAAAAGAAAAATTTTCAAAAGGTTTTGTGGATATCCCGACTATATATGCAGATGAAAAAAGTAAAATGAATAATATTAAAGCAATCAGCGGTTTTATTAGAGTTTATCTAAAAAATTTTAGTAATTAAAAAAAGGAGATCAGATTATGAAACTGAAATATTTTGGTCATTCTGCATTTCAACTTACAACCGATTCTAATATAAGGATTCTTATAGATCCTTTTTTAGATGATAATCCGGTTAGTAAGATAAAGTCTTCAGAAGTGGAGGCAGAATTTATAGTTTTTACTCACGGTCACGGTGATCACGTAGGAGATGGATTGAAAATAGGCAAACGATGTAATTCATTATTTATTTGTGTAAATGAACTTGCTGAATGGGTTAAATCCAAAGGACTTAAAGCTCACAATATGCATATCGGCGGAGCGCATAATTTTGATTTTGGCAAAGTTAAATTTACAATTGCTCATCACGGTTCATCAACTCCGGATAATCAATATGCCGGTGAACCTGCAGGAGTTCTTTTAACTATAAATAATAAAACAATCTATCATACCGGTGATACGGGGTTGTTTTATGATATGAAATTAATCGGAGAAATGAATCCGGTTGATTATATGCTATTACCAATTGGTGATAATTTTACAATGGGCATTGATGATGCTGTAAAAGCTGTTGAATTAACAAATCCTAAAGTAGCTATACCGATGCATTATAATACTTTTCCGGTTATTGCTTCGGATCCTCAAAAATTTAAACAGCTTGTTGAAGCAAAATCAAAAAAATGTATTGTTATGCAATTTGGTGAAGAGATTGTTTTATAATTTTTTTATATAAAGTTTATATTCTGTTATCTTTAAACTCAATTTTTCGTAATCTGGACTAAATGGCTAAAATTATTTCTATTGCTAATCAAAAAGGTGGTGTTGGTAAAACAACAACAACAATTAATTTATCTGCTTTACTTGCAGCAGCAGAGAAGAGAACTTTGTTGGTTGATATTGATCCGCAGGCAAATTCATCTTCCGGATTAAGTGTTACCAACCATACTCCATCTGTGTATGAAGTTCTTGTTGGAACAAAAAATATAAAAGAGGTTATAATAAATACATTTATGCCTTTTTTGGATATGCTTCCTTCAAATATTAATCTTGTTGGTGCCGAAATAGAAATGGTGGATATTGAAAATCGTGAAGTTCTTTTAAAAAATGCGTTAAACGAGATTAGTTCTGATTATGATTATATTTTAATTGATTGTCCGCCTTCACTTGGATTGCTTACTCTTAATGCATTAACTGCAGCAGATTCTGTTCTTATACCAGTACAATGTGAATATTTTGCTCTTGAAGGACTTGGACAATTATTAAATACAATTAATATTGTAAAAAAACACTTTAATAAAGATCTGGCTATTGAAGGTGTTTTGCTTACTATGTTTGATACCAGATTAAGACTCTCGCACCAGGTAGCTGAAGAAGTCAGAAAATATTTTGGAGACAAAGTATTTAATACCGTGATTAACAGAAATGTAAGAATATCTGAAGCACCGAGTTATGGTAAACCAATAATTTTATATGACGCAATATCCAGCGGTGCTCAGAATTATATGGCCCTTGCATCAGAACTGTTGGAAAAGAACTCAGAATTTAATAAGAATTAATAATGAACAAAATGAAATCAAGTTTAGGCAGAGGATTGGATGCTTTAATCAATCCGAATAAATTTACTGAAGCTGATGAACAAAAAGCTTCTGACTATAAAAATATTAAAGATGATGATGGAAAAAGGGTAGATGTCCTTGTTAATATAGCTGTAGATTTAATCTCGCCAAATCCTTTTCAACCAAGAACCAATTTTGATCCTGAAGCCCTGGAAGAGTTAAAAAAATCTATCATTGCAAATGGACTTATTCAGCCAATTACTGTAAGAAGAGTAGCAGGAAACCGTTATCAGCTTGTTTCCGGTGAAAGACGTCTGCGTGTGTATTCTGAAATTGGGTATAAAGAAATCCCTGCATTTATAATTAAAGTTGATTCCGATGAGATAATGTTAGCGCTTGCACTAATTGAGAATATTCAAAGAGAGACTTTAAATCCAATTGAAGTAAGCAGAGCTTATAAGAGATTAATGGACGAGTGCAATCTGACACAGGAGCAAATTGCAGAGCGTGTTGGAAAGAATCGTACCACAATTGCAAACTCAATAAGGCTTTTAAAATTACCTGAAAAGATTCAGAATTGTTTAGTTGATGAATCTATTTCGGCAGGACACGCACGTGCATTAATTAATCTTCCTTCTGAAGAACTTCAGCTTTTTGCGTTGGAAAAGATTTTACATGAAAGTCTTTCTGTTAGAAAAGTTGAGGCAATGGTAAAAAAACTTATTAAAGAAGGTATTCCGGATAAAAAAACAATAACTATAAAGCACACCAAAAATATAAATTCAAATCTTAATGATGTTGAAGATAAATTAAGAAAAATATTTGGTACTAAAGTTCAGTGTAAACAAAATAAGGATGGCAGGGGAGAGATAATTATTGAGTTTTATTCAAGTGATGAATTAGAAAGATTATTTGAACTGTTTGAAATCATTGATCAAAAATATAGTTAAGTGTATTATAATTCTTTTGATTCTGAATTCAAGATCCAACGGTTTTCAGGATACACTTAATGTTGCTGATACAACCAAAGAAAATCAAACCTTTGTGATGCAAAAATCTCCTTGGGGTGCGGTTATCAGAAGTGCTGTATTTCCTGGCTGGGGACAAATTTATAATGAATCGTATTGGAAAGCACCTGTTGTTTGGGGAGTAATGGGTTGGTTTGTTTATAACTGGATTGATAATAATAACAAATACATTGATTATAAGAATTTATATATAAACACTAATCAGAGTATAGCTCGTGATTATAGAGATTTTTATAGGGATCAAAGAGATCAATTCGCAATTTATATTGTGTTAACATATTTTCTTAACCTTGTTGATGCGTATGTTGATGCCCATTTATTTGATTTCAGTGTAGATGAAAATTACTTGACTAAAACTAAAATGATTAATGTCAGATTCCACTTCTAAAGCCAGGATAAATTTATTTGAATTTACTAAATGCAATAAATGCCTGTACAACAATGCGCCTTACCAAAGCATTTGTGGGAATTGTAAAGCATATCTAAGAGAAAAAATTGTTAACATCGATTTATGGATAACGATTCAGAAGTTGATTGAAAGTCCGTATGAAGCTTTTAGAAGTATTGTTTTTGCAGAACATAAGAATTTTATATTCTTTTTATTGTTCTTTATTTCTATTAAAAATTTAATTATTGCAAGATTTATTTCAGTTCCGGAACTTGGAAAAGAAGGTGTAATAACATCTTTATCTGTTTTGCTTTTTTTCTCGTTGTTAATAACAATTGGTTTTGTTGTTATTATATCTTTTATTCAATCAATAATATTTCAAAAATTAAATATTAAACTCAGAACGATTGATGTAATTGCATTAAATTCTTATTCACAAATTCCCTTGATATTCAGTTTGATATTAATTTTTCCTGTAGAATTGATAGTCCTTGGATCTGATATATTTTCAAATAATCCTTATGCCTTCCAAATCAAGCCCACAATTACTTATATACTCTTATCTATTGAAGCGATAATGATTCTCTGGTCCTTTATACTTTATTTTTTCAGCATTCATTTTGTTGGCATTAAAAAGATCTATTGTTTTATTTCAACGATTTTGGTTTTTGTAATATGGGCTTCAATTCTTTATTTATCTTCGAAAGTCATTTTCAGGCTGTAATATTGTCACAAGTATTAAAATAAATCATTGAAAATATAGTTCTGATGATTAGAACTTAATGATCCGGATAAGTATCATTTTAATATTATCTGTTAATTTCACCCAATTTTCTAACCATCTATACTATAAGGAGTTATAATAAATAGCTAAGATAAAATATTTGAGATTATTGGGTGTTATTTAGAGTTATTAAATAAAAACTTTTCAGGAAATCATTTTGGTTCTAAGTCCATCTTAAGTATTTAAGTTACAGAAAAAAATGAGCTTGCTCCGCTTGAAAATTTTTTTGGGATTAAAACATTAATTGAGTAATAAAGTTGATTGTTCGAAAAATAAACTATAGATGATCAAGTATAAAATAAGATCATTCTTTACTTCGTTTGTTAAAGATATCAATGCATTTTTATTATCTTAGCAGTAAAAATCAGCAAAATTATGAAAGAACTACCAACTATATCAAAAGTATTTGCAGTTATAGCTTTAGCTTCTATGTCTGTCTGGATTGGATCTTATTTTGCACGGCAATTTCTTGTTTATCAATTATTTGAAGGACCTGATTTAATTCTCAGGAGTTATTTAAATGAAACTAATATTTCTGGAGTGTTAACTGCTATTCTTCCGTCAATAATAATTCATTTTATAACATTCATTATTTTCATTCTGTCATTTTTTTTATTTGTTGTTACTTCAAAGCTTAAATTAAGATCAAATGGATGGCTGTTTATTATCCTAATCGCAACAATTATATTTATTCCATTTGAATCGTACTTAATGTTAATTGATTATAAAATAATAGTGCTTTTAATTAGTGGTTCTTTCGATTCGAATCATGTTATTGGTTTATTAAGAGACAGGATTAAGGATTTAAGTAGTTTTCCGATAGTTGCTTTGCTTACATTTATCTCGTTTTATTATTTTATTGTTTTCAAACCGCTTTCTAAAAAAGAGTAAATAAATAATAAAAGTATTTTATGAAGATTAAAGAAAAAGAATTTGAAGAGATCATACAAGAACTAAGATCAATTGCCTCACAACTGGGTGCAACTGTAAGATTTGAAAAAGGTGATTTCAGTGGAGGTTATTGTTTATTAAAAGATGATAAAGTTATTGTAATCAATAAAAATGCTAATCTCCAAAAAAAAGCGATGATATTATCTGCTGCATTAAAAGAATTAGGAGTTGATGATATTTATATTAATCCCAAACTACGGGAATTGATCGAAGAAATGGCGGATCAAAAATGAAAATCCTCGTAATTAACGGACCCAATCTAAATCTTTTGGATAAAAGGAATTCAGATATTTATTCTAAACTTTCAATTGAAGAAATAAAGGAGTTGATGCAAAATGAATTTCCTGAATTTACAATTACATCTTTTCAATCTAATGTCGAAGGAGAGATTATACAGGCAATTCAGAATGCTGATGAAAACTTTGATGGATTAATTATTAATCCGGGCGGTTATGCCCATACTTCAGTTGCAATAATGGATGCACTTGAACTCTGTAAAATTCCCAAAATAGAAGTCCATCTTTCTCATCTGGCTAAAAGGGAAGATTACAGGCAAACATTATTAACTGCAAAAAATACAGATGGTTATATCTCCGGGTTTAAAGAGAATAGTTATCTGGCCGCTCTGTATCTATTAAAAAAGATTCTTAAAAGATAGTTTATCTTATCCGAATATCTGTTTGAGGGAACAATATTTGAAAATCTTCCTTAATTTTATATTTAACTGACTCTATAAAGTTGATAATATTAAATAGATTAGTTATTTTCGATTAAACAAATTTAAGAAGCTTATGAAGGATTTGTCTATTAAAAAGCTTTATTATTCTATTAGTGAAGTAAGTAAAATCACAAATATAGAACAATATGTTCTTAGATATTGGGAAACTGAGTTTGAACAATTAAAACCCCAAAAGAACAGAGCCGGAAACAGAATTTATACAAACAAAGACATTCAATTAATCCTTCATATAAAAACTCTTTTAAGAGAGCGTAAATACACTATTGAGGGTGCCAAGAAAATAATGGAGAATTATTCTCCGGAAAAGATTCTTCAACCGGTTGAACAAACAAAGCAAATAACTGCAACCGAGGTGCCTGAAAATGTTGAGGTAAAAAAAGAAAAAAATACTTTGCAAAAAGACCTTGAAGAAATTAAAAGCGTCTTAGAATTATTGGTATCAAAATTATAATTTCGGAACGTAGCGCAGTCCGGTAGCGCACTTGAATGGGGTTCAAGGGGTCGCGGGTTCAAATCCCGCCGTTCCGACAAATTGTTTTGTTATAATCAACTAATAAATAACAAAACAGAAAATTATTCTGCTATCCACCTTATTTGTAAAAATTAAAATCGTCCTCATTATCTTAACATCCTACAAACTACTCTAAATTTATCTACATAAGCAATAATTATTATCGTGTAATTTAAAAAGATAAAATTTCCATAAAGATTGCAACAAAATCGCTAAATGTTGCAACAAAAAAGCCATTCCAGGGACTTCTAAAGCTATATTTTTGGACTCCATAATTGAGAATTATTCTTTGTAAAATAAAATTTTATACAAGGATTGGGAAGCATCAATTATGATCTCCTTGTGTGTAGTGCCGTAGGGAAAAATACTCTACGGCATTCATTTAATTGTAGTAATTGTGAATATTATCAAATAAATGTCGTGTTTAATGATTAAAGATTCTTATGATGAATTAAAGAAAAAAGAGAGAGTCTCAACAAGGATACTCTTTCTATTAATCATTTTAGTATCAATCGTAATTACTACATTGATTTTTTTAATAGCCCAGGATTTTTAACTAACTCTAATGTTTTCAATTATAAGATAACTTAAATATAAAAAATGTTTTTTTAAATTAATTAACTACCTAAGATAAAGAGAAAGAAATATGAAAAATATTTTATCAACAACTGTAATCGGTATTTTTTTGTTAAGCTTTTTAACTAATGCACAGAATATAACCAATACACTGCCACCTAATGGCAGTTTTAAAGTAAAGGACAATACAAATGATTTTCTTTCTATTGAAGAGGCTACTGGTAATATCAAATTATATAAAGATGTAATTTTACCGGATGAAGGTTTGGGCAGTAGTTTGCAATATGGTAATATTTTTAAAGGAGGCACTCGGTTTATACATACATATCATGGAAGTCAAACAGCTGGTCGTAATACTTTTGTTGGTCTAGAAGCTGGAAATTTTTCGTTAGGAGGTACTAATTACGAAGGAAGTTTTAATACTGGTATTGGTAGTTCAGCATTATATTCGTTAACAACTGGATTAGAGAATTCGGCTCTTGGTTTTCTAGCACTTTTTTCAACAACATCCGGATCATATAATGCAGCTTTTGGAGTAAGAGCACTTACCAAAAATACAACTGGTGAAGAGAATTCAGCTTTTGGTTATTATGCGCTTAATTCAAATACAACAGGAAACCTGAATACTGCTGTGGGGAGTTATTCTTTATCTGTAAATACAACAGGTTTTCAAAATACAGCTGTTGGACATCATTCCTTACAAAATAATAACGGAAATTACAATACTGCCATCGGCTATAATGCTGGCTCAACAGTAACAACAGGAGTAAATCTTACACTGGTTGGTATAGATGCTAATCCGTCATCACCAACAGCTACTGATCAGATAACACTCGGAAATCAATTCGTTCAATCTCTCAGATGTAATGTTCAGACAATTACCAGTCTTTCAGATGTAAGAGATAAGAAAAACATTGAAGACTTATCAGTAGGTTTAGACTTTATAACCAAACTGAAACCCAGACAATTCAACTGGGACAGAAGAGACTGGTATCAGGATGGTAAATCAGATGGCAGCAAGATGCAGGAGCAACCCACAGCTGGATTTATTGCTCAGGAGCTTGATGAAGTACAGATAAGTGAAGATGCAGAGTGGCTGAATCTTGTATTAAAGGATAATCCTGAAAAATGGGAAGCAACTTATGGAAATCTGCTGCCTGTAATTGTAAAAGCAGTTCAGGAGTTAAACAATAAGAATGAACAATTAAAGGCAGAGAACAAAGAATTAGCAATGCGTTTATTAAAGTATGAAGAAAATCAAACAATGCTTGTTAAGGAATTTCAGAAAATTAAATCAAGTCAACACGAATTTAATATTAAAAGTGTTTTTATAGAAAACAATAACTAACTAATAATAAATAAATAAGGAGCATAAAATGAGAAATATTTTATCAGCAATTGTAATCAGCATATTATTTTTGAACTTTTTATCCAATGCGCAAAATATAACTAATACACTACCTACTAATGGCAGTTTTAAAGTTAAAGACAATACTAATGAATTTCTTTCTGTAGATCAGGTTACGGGGAACTTAAAATTATTCAGAAATTTAGTTCTGCCTATAAGTAGTCAAACTACTGGAGCTATATATATCGGTACTAATAGAATCTTAAATACTTATGGAGTAAATAATTTGTTTTGGGGCTCTAATTCCGGAAATTTTACTCTAAATTCATCAATTTCTAGAGAAAATGTGGCAATTGGAAGTAATACTATGAAAAGTTTGACAACAGGATATGAAAATACTGCTGTTGGTAGTAGTGCACTCTCAGAAGTAACTACAGGAAAATATAATTCAGCTTTTGGATCAATTTCTCTTATGAAGAACACAACTGGAGAAAATAATAGCGCTTTTGGTTATGCTACTTTGAATCAGAATACAACAGGTTATGGTAACTCAGCATTTGGTTGGGCTGTACTTTATGCAAACACTGAAGGACATGATAACACAGCATTTGGGAATGTTGCACTTAATAAAAACACTACAGGTTTTTTTAATTCAGCTTTTGGTATGAATGCTCTTAGAAATAACACTACTGGAGATGAAAACTCAGCTTTCGGGCAAGCATCACTTTTTAATAACATATCGGGTTATTCAAATACTGCTATTGGAGTATTAGCATTAACGGGAAATACAATCGGAAATTTAAATACAGCAATAGGGTATTCATCCGGAAGTTCTATAACCACAGGCAGTAACAACATTACAATCGGATATGATGCACAGGTACCGATAAACACTGGAAGTAACCAAATTCGGATTGGAAATGCATCTATTGGTTATGCAGGAGTTCAGGTAGCCTGGTCTGTTACAAGCGATAGGAGATGGAAAGAAAATATTAAAGAAACTAATCTTGGTCTTGAATTCATTTCAAAACTCAACCCTGTTTCATATACAAGAATAAATGACACCAGCCATAAATTAGAATATGGGTTGATAGCTCAGGAACTTGAGGAAGTATTGAAAAGCGAAGGGATGGAAAATACAGGTATGTTAAATATTGCTGATGATGGATATTATGAATTACGTTATAATGACCTTCTGGCTCCAATGATAAAAGCAATTCAGGAATTGAAAGCTGAAAATGAAAAATTAAGAACAGAAAAGAGTACAGAAGTTGCACAATTGAAAAAAGAAAATTTATCAATCAGACAGGAATTGGAATTATTTAAAGAAATGCAGGTTCGTTTAACAAAGCTTGAGCAAGAGATAAAAAATTCTGATGTAAAATTTTCAAGCAATATTATTAAATAATTAAAAGAATATTCATATAATATGAGATTGTCATGAAAATTAAAATATTTTTAATTGTAATATTAAACACAATAGTTTTAAGTGCACAAAGTCTTATTACGCTTGATACAGGAACTATTTTAGAAATAGGCGCCGGAGCTGATGTTTGTGCTGGTTCAATTACCGGTAGTGGACAAATTATTGGCAGTGGTACAATCTGCGGTAATCCAACAGATGTTGAAACTGAAGATCAGATCAGTTTACCGAAAGATTTTGCATTAGCTCAGAATTATCCTAATCCATTTAACCCATCAACAATAATTGAATATCAGTTACCAAAAGTTAGTAATGTTAGTTTAAAGGTTTATGATATACTTGGGAATGAAATAGTAACTCTTGTTAATGAAAACAAAGAAGCCGGTAACTATGAAGTTGAATTTAATGCATCAAGGATATCAAGTGGAATCTATTTTTATAAACTACAAGCTGATAATAAAACATTTATAAAAAAGATGTCTGTTATCAAATAAAAAGGCTTGTAAAAACTGAGAATGAAGAGCAGTTTTGTCATAAGTAATAAATAATTATTAGTAACTTTTCAGGAGTTCATTAAATGGAAAATACTTCAATCGCATTTTTAATCAGGTCAGTGTTATTATTTATTTTAATTACAGCTTCATTTCTGTTGAATACTAATTGCTCTTCATCAAACTATATTCCGGAAAAGATGGAGACAGCATTACAGCAGGAAATCAAAAAATTAGAAAAAGAGAATTCTGATATCCTAATTCAATTTAAAGGTAAAACTAATGGCATTATAAATGAAGATATAAAATCAAAATTAAAAGAAACTGGAATTATAGTGGAAAGTGTTATTGGGGATATTTTTACTGCCTCTGGTAATGCAGAAAGTATTAAGAAAACAACTCTTCTTGAATTTGTTGTTTTTCTTGAATCAGCAAAACAAATGGATTTAAAACAAAAATAAGGAAACACTTATATGAAAAAAGCTTTTTTACTTTTTCTGGCTGCTGTATTATTATCTGCCAATAGTTTTTCGCAGATAAAAATTCCTGAAATAAGTATAGAAAAAAGAAACAGTAATGATAGAGAGAAAATCATTAATGCGGAGATTAAATATGCTGATCAGTACAGCAAAAAAATGAGTCCGTTACTTAATTTATTCCTGGATAGTATTTCGACAAATAAAGGTGTATATGTTCAGGTTCCGAAATCCAAAAGTGGCTTAAAAGATTTGGTGTTCTTTCAGGAAAATGAAATGAAAGAAATTCTTTTACCAGTCTTTATAAAAACATTATCAGTTCCGGTTTCGGAAAGTGTAATTTCTGCTATTGGCGGAAAAACTCAATCGGTTGCCGGTGATATTATTGTTGCAGATATTCCAATATCATCAGTAAGAGAATTATCTCTTTCGTCTGAGATCGTTTATATCGAGCATAGCAATATTTCCAGTGTAAAAATTGATGTGAGCAGAGTTGAAACAAAGGTTAATCAGCTTCATAACGGAACAGGAATATCAAGACCTTACAAAGGAAATGGCGTTGTTGTTGGAGTATTAGATTCAGGAATTGATTGGAAACATCAGGATTTTAAAAATTCTTCTGGAAGCAGAATACAATATCTATGGGATATGTCAGGAACTGGTAATGCGCCTGCCGGATATGGTTATGGAACAGAATATACAAAAGCACAAATTGATGCAAGTCAATGTTCAGAGATTGACGGAGATGATGGTTATGGACACGGGACTCACGTAGCTGGTACGGCAGCAGGGAATGGTGGTGCATTATCCAACTATATTGGTATGGCTCCTGAATCAGATATAATATTTGTTAAAGGCTTTAGAAACGGACCTGGTTTTGCTGATGTTGATGTTGTAAATGGTTGTAATTATATTTTTCAAAAAGCACAACAGCTAAACAAACCTGCTGTAATTAATTTGAGTTTGGGCGGGCATTTTAGTCCTCACGATGGTACCAGTTTATACGAGCAAGCTCTAAGTAATTTAACTGGTAATGGTAAAGTTATTGTAGCTGCAGCCGGTAACGAAGGCGGAGAGACTATTCATTTAAATTATACAACTTCTGGTGCCTCATATAATGATTCTTATGAAACATTTTTTGAGCTAATTAATAATACTCCAATGATTGTTGCGGATATGTGGTATAGTTCTGGAAATATTTCTGTAGGATTAGTTGCATACGATAACAGTTTAAACAGAATTGCTTATACTAATCCAATAGCTCCCGGTCAAAAGATAGAAGATTTAGCATTTACTGTAAATGGCACTACTTATGGATATGTAACAATAGATGCTACAGGAACTAATAATCCAAATAATGGCGCAAATGAGGTTGTGATTGCAATTGATAGTCATAATGGGCAGGTTAATATCAGTAATGTTTATTGGACAGTTTATACTTTTGGCTCAGGAACCTTTGATGCTTGGGTTGCTAGTGGTGGTCAATTTTCTACTTCTACACCCGCAGGTTTTATTAAACCGGGCGATAATCTGAAAACAGTTGGTACGCCGGCAACTGCAAACAAAGTAATTTGTGTTGGGTCTTATGTAACTAAAACTCAATGGGTAGATATAAATGGTGTAACACAAAATCAGCCCGGTAATCCTGTTCTTGGACAGATCTCAAATTTCAGCAGTATTGGTCCTTCAAGAGATGGAAGAACAAAACCTGATATATGTGCTCCGGGTGAAGTAATTGTTGCTGCTTATTCTTCTTTCCTTACTCAAACTCCTGCTTCTAGTATTCTTCAGGGAGGAAAGCATCAAAAAATGCAAGGCACTAGTATGGCAGCACCGCATGTAACAGGTGTAGTAGCTTTACTTTTAGAAAAGAATTCATCTTTGGATTACGATCAGACAGTTTCAATTCTAAAAAACACAACCAAGAAAGATGGATTTACCGGCAGTACTCCAAATAATGTTTACGGATCCGGAAAACTTGATGCATACAATGCTTTCTTAAATGTATCCGGAGGCG
>Ga0116185_1001962_pt1 | contig 19739 bp, 17 predicted proteins | sample AD_JPNNA7_MetaG_FD_89754 | JGI IMG/M metagenome (GOLD analysis project Ga0116185, IMG submission 89754) | Active sludge microbial communities of municipal wastewater-treating anaerobic digesters from Japan - AD_JPNNA7_MetaG | ecosystem: Engineered > Bioreactor > Anaerobic > Digestate | place... | reverse complement strand
CGCCTTCACCGATCTCGCCCAGCTTCGCGTCGCGGTAGAGCCTCTCCACCGGGAATTCCTTGATGTATCCGTATCCGCCGTGGACCTGCAGGGCCATGCTGGATATCTTCGTTGCAGACTCGCTGGCAAAGAGCTTCGCGCATGAGGCGAGCACTGCCGATTCGGGGTCTTTCGCCTCTTTGGCCAGGGCTGCCCGGTAGATGAGCAGGCGCGATACGTCGGTCATGATCATCATGTCCGCTATCTTGAACGAGATCTCCTGATACCGGTTGATCGGCTTCCCGAAGGTCTTTCGCTCTTTCGAGTAGGCATTGGCCGCCTCCATGCATGCTACGGCAATGCCCAGGCAGACCGTCGCCATGCCGATTCTGCCGTACTCCAAGGTCTGCATCGCCTGGATGAACCCTGCCCCTACCTGGCCGAGCACCGCGCTCTCCGGCACCCTGCAGTCCTCGAGGAAGATCTCGGCTGTGGGTGATCCGCGGAAGCCGAGCTTGTCGAAGGGTTTCCCCACGACAAATCCGGGGGCGCCCTTCTCGACGAGGAAACCCGTTACCCCGGCGCCGGGTCCGGCTTCCCTGTCATTGTAGGCCATGATCAGACAGACATCCGCGATGGGTGCGTTGGTGATGAAGGTCTTGGAGCCGTTGAGGATCCACTCGTTTCCCTTCTTGACCGCCGTGGTCTTGATCGCCGCGGCGTCGGACCCGGCTTCGGGCTCGGTAAGGCCGAATGCACCGATGATGTCGCCTTTGATGATCCCGGGGAGGTACTTCTCCTTCTGCTCTTGTGTCCCGAACATTTTGAGCGGCATTCCGAAAAGGCCGTTGCTCGCCCCTGCGGAAAGGAAGGTCGATGCGCAGGCCTTGGCGACCTCTTCTCCGGCAATGGCCTGGCTCAGCAGGTCGAGGTTCGTCCCGCCGTACTTCTCTTCGTGGGCCAGACCGAGGTAGCCGATATCAGCGAGCTTTTTGATGTTCTCCTTGATCATGGTCTGCACCTGCTCATGCGAAGCCGCATCGAGGAGGGGTGCCCTGGGTGCGATCTCCTTGGTGCAGAAGCTGGCGAAATTGTTTTTTATCGAATTCTGTACTTCGTTCAGGGAATAATCCATGGTGTTGTCCTCCTTTTAAAAGCACTACATGCTCATGAGACGGGAGATGATGAACCTCTGGATCTCGGAGGTTCCTCCGCCTATCTGCCCGAGCTTCGCATCCCGCATCATCCTCTCGACAGGATACTCGTGCATATACCCGTATCCTCCGAATATCTGCACGCCCTCGCTGGCCGCCTGCATACCCCAGTCACCCACGAATGCCTTTGCGATGGATGTGTGTATGTGGTTGAGAGGCAATCCCGCATCCTTGTCGTACGCCACCCGGTATACCAGCAGCCGGGAGGCTTCTATGACCACCTTGATGTCGGCGAGCTTGTGCTGTATCGCCTGGAATGACTTGATGGGCTTCGCGAACTGGACGCGGTCCGTTGCATAGCGGGCGCACTGATCGAGCATGAGCATCAAACCACCCACGAAAGGCGCAAGGAGAGAGCTCCTGTCCCACGAGAGCGTCTCGTGGGTGTACATGAATCCGTGGCCGACTTCGCCCAGGAGGTTCTCCTCGGGCACCTCGCAATCTTCAAGGAAAACCTCCGAGGTCGCCGAGGCCCTTGCTCCCATCTTGTGGAAAGGTTTGCCAGTAGAGAATCCCTTGAAGCCCTTCTCGACGATGAATGCCGTGATGCCGGCATGCTTGAGGGACTTATCGACCGTCGCATACACGACGCAGACATCAGCGACAGGGGCATTGGTGATGAAGGTCTTCGAACCGTTCAAGATCCACCGGTCGCCTTTCTTTACCGCCGTGGTCTGCATGGAAGCGGCATCCGAACCGGCATTGGGCTCGGTCAGACCCATGCATCCAATCCATTCGCCGGTCGCCAGTTTGGGAACATAGCGCTTGCGCTGGTCCTCATTGCCGTGCTTGAACAGCGTATCCGTGCAGAGGTAGGTGTGGGCTCCGAGCGCAAGCATGTGTCCGCCGTCGACCCCTGCATGTCCCAGGGCCTCGCCCGCGAGGCAGCAGGTTACGACATTTGCCCCAGAACCGCCGTACTCTTCAGGGAACGGCAGGCCGAGAAGCCCCATAGCTCCGAGCTTCTTCCATACCTCAAAATTGAATTCACCCGTCAGATCGGCCTCTTCGCACATCGGAACGATTTCATTTTTGGCGTACTTGTACACAGACTCTCTGAACATCAGTTGCTCTTCCGTAAATCCAAACTCCATAAGCCCTCCTAAGGATTCTTTTCTTTCAACAGAACCGATACAATGTAATCTTTTATCGTTGTGGTGTACTGCTCGTAGTTGAAGGCCTGGTTGTCCAGCACGTACTGCACGATGGTTCCCTGGATGACGGAAACGATGGTCGTAGCGGCGAAAGCCACATCGATTTCTTCCCTGAACACCCCCTTGGAAATCCCTTCCTTCAGGATGGCGGCGCACTCGTCCCGGTAGCTCTGCATGAGCTTGTTGTTCGCCTGCCTCATCCGGGGGTTGTGCTTGGTCTGGGTCCAGAAATCTATGAGCACATAGAAGTATTCCTTTTCCTTCTCCGCCAGGCCGAAAGCCTGATTCATGTACGTCATCAGCTTTTCCCGCGGGTTCTGCGTCAGCACCAGCTCCCTGTTCAGGTAGAGCTTCATGTTCGAGTTGATGTCCTTGAGCAGATTGAGAAGCAGGTCCTGCTTGTCCTTGAAATAATAGTGGACAAGGCCCGAGGACAATCCCGACTCCTTAGCGATATCCTTTATCGTGAAATTGTAATACCCCTTCTTGCTCACGACCTTGTACGCGGCCCGTATCAGCTGGGCGCGCCTCATTTCGCTGATGTCGTTCGACTTCCTGTCTTCCGTTTCCTTGCCTTGCTTTTTCATGACCATTCTTTCCGCCTTCCTTCTTCGTAGTTGTAAGTTTTTTAGTTTGTTATCCGTATACCGCACATATTGATATGCCCGATCTTCTCCGGCAGGTCCTTCAGAGGTATCCACTCCCCGCGGGAACCTGAGCCGTTCACGTTCTTCTGGTATGCCTTTTCTTCAATCGGGCTCGTACCGCCCATCACGATCTGGGCATTGCAGTCAGCTGCAAGATGGGCGGGGTCCACCACGATAATTCCGATGTCATCGTAATTCCCGGCGACGCCTTTTGCGTCGGCAGACCGGATCATGTCGCCGAGCTTCTCCGGAATCCGGTGCACCTGCTCGCAGGAAAGGAAGGACTTCATCATCTCGGCCATGTCCATCCCCCGAAACCGTGCCACGTCCGACAATCCGTCCGAAGCCATGACGAGCCGGTATTCGCTCCCCTTGAGAACAACTTCCATGACGCCTGATATGCCCTTGCTCCTGCCTGCGAAATTCATATTCGGTACGGTTGCGTATTCCACCCTTCCCGTCACCTTGTTCACGACTGTTACCGCGCTGTCCCCGCCATTGATGATGCAGATCGAAGCCTCTGTCCCGCTGTGCCGTATCGCAGCCAGGCTGAATGTGGCTTTATGCTGGTACTTCTGCACGGCAAAAACCCTGTTGACCAGATCGAGCCATTCTTTCTTCCCTTCCGGAACACCCTCTCTGCCCACCTCATCGCTGAGTCTCCCGAGCAGGTCGCTCGATGCCCGCGAATGGCGTTCCGTGCTGTCGGACAATGCGAAAAACGAATGTTTCAGATTGAGCAGCAGGCAGTCGCCGTTGCCGTACCCGCTCTTTATCTTGTCACGGCCCGTAACGATCAGGGCTCCGCATTCGTTTTTCTTGACGATCATCCGGGAAACCGGATTTATTTTCACGTCGTTGATCTCAGTCTCCTCAGTCTATGATCCTGAAGTAGAGGATGTCTTTGAGGGTTCCCTTCTTTTCCTCTGAAAAGACCGGCTCGACCCGTGCCCCGATCCTGACCTTGCTCTCGTCATCTATGCTGATATAGTGCTGGAACAGGGTATCCGCGCCGTCGAGCTTGATGAATCCGTATCCGTACGGAACGGGCTTCTGCTCGCCGGTTTCGGGATCGATGAAGGCATAGCGGAGGATGGTGAACGTCCCGATCCTGCCTTTTGGCCCGACCTCGACGAAGTCGTTCATCTCCACGAAGCACTCACCGCAGACCCTGCGAGGATGAACATAGACCTTCTTGCATTTGGGGCACCTGATCCCCAGGAATACCCTTCTCTCCTTGAGCTCTTTGAAAAACTTGCTTCCATGCATGCCGATGGCATAGTTGAAGGGCTGATCCTTATCCCCGGATTCGATAATTATGTGTTCGTGATCGGCCATTTCATCCTCCTAGAATGCGGGCTTGTTCTTCCCGTGAAGAATCATGTCTACCCAGAAGCATCCCCCGAATCCCGTGCTCACTCCCAGATTCACGTCGGGAACCTGGCGTGCCTCCGCCTTGCCCATGATCTGCAGGGCAACCTCTGCGCACCGGATGAGGCCGGTGGCGCCGATCGGATTGCACGCGATGACCCCGCCCGACGGATTGATGGGAAGCTCTCCGCCCATGTCCGTTGCCCCGCTCCAGATGTACTCCGCACCTTTGCCCCGCGGTACGATCCCCATATCCTCGATCCAGATGATCCCGGCAAAGGAATACGGCTGGTAGAGCTCGATGACGTCGAGCTCCTTCCTCGGCTCCCTGATCCCCGCCTTCTTGAACAGCTCCTTCGAAGCCTCGGCCATGCTGTCCAGGCCTCCGAAAGCCGTATCGTTCAGGTAGGTGTAGGTATGCCTGTTCGCGGTTCCCCAGATCCAGTCGGGAATGGGCGTCAGCTTCTCGGCGATCCCTTCACAGGCCATGATCACCGCGCATGCCCCGTCGGTCCGCGGGCATACGTCCAGGAGGTGGATCGGATCGGCAAGCATCGGGGAGGCAAGCACTTCGTCTATGGTCACCTCTTTGCGGAGCTGGGCGTGCGGATTGTTGCAGGCATGCTTCCTGTCGCGTACCGAAACACGGGCGCCGTCCTTGTCGGTGGCCCCGTATTTGGCCATGTAGGCCTGCGCCTCGGCCGCCAGTCCCGAAATGGCCCCGGCAAAAACCAGCCTGTCCCATATGGGATCGAAGGCCGTGGTGATGGCGCCCGTCGTATCCGACTCGGAGTTCTTCTCCCACCCGATCACGAGCACCTTGTCGAAGATGCCCGACGCCACCATGTGGTATCCGCCGATGCCCACAGTGCATCCCGTCGTGCCGCCCGTGGTCAGTTTGATGATGGGCTTCATCACGCCGCCCGAGCCATCGACACTCCAGCAGTCCACGTAATTTATCCCCTCGAAGTGATCCATGTTCCCGATCACGATCGCATCGATATCACCTATCTTCATGCCCGCATCGTTAAGGGCGCTCTGCACGGCCTCATGAATGAGCTCCTGACCGTTGACGTCCGGCCGGTGGCTCTTGTGGAATGTCTGCCCGGTTCCTACTATGGCTACTCTCCTCTTCCCCATGGCTGCCTCCTATTTATCCTTCCCGAGAATCCATACACAGTGGGACTGCCCGCAGAGCCCGTTCAATCCTTGCGCAAGTGCAAGCCTGACGCCGTCTGCCTGGTATTTCCCGGCATCCCCCCGGATCTGCTTGACAGCCTCCGCTATCCTGATCAGCCCCGCAGCTATCACCGGGTGTCCCGAAAGCAGGCCTCCGGAGGCATTGACCGGCAGAGCACCGCCGAGATCGTACCTTCCGTCCTCGAGTTCCTTTCCAGCCTTGCCGTCTCCGGCAAGGCCGAGCGCCTCCAGCCACATGAGCTCCTGATAGCTGAACGCATCATAGAGCTCTGCCAGATCGATCTCCTTGCCCGGATTCTTGATACCGGCCATATCATAGGCCTTCTTGGCGGCAGCCTTCAGTGAAGGAGCCTGGGAGAGGTCCCGATCCCCGAGGAAGAATGAGTCGGAGCAGAAAGAGACCCCCTTGATCCATACCGGCGTCTTCGTGTATTTGGTTGCCCGGTCCTCGTTCGCGATGATGATCGCGCAGCATCCGTCGGATACCGGCGAGCAATCGAGCTTGTGGAGCGGGTCTGCTATCATCTCCGACTTCAGGACGTCGTCTACCGTGATCTTCATGGGAAGCTGGGCATACGGGTTCCGTATCGCATTCCCGTGGTTCTTCACCGACACGAGCGCCATCTGCTCGGGCGTGGTCTTTGTCCTGTTCATGTATGCCCTCGCCTGCATGGCGGAGGCGCTGATCATATCCATGCCGAGGCCCCTGTCATAGATGGGGTCGAACGAGGCATTCGTGATCAGGCTCGAGATGCTCTCCGAGCCCTTGCTGTGCGCCGTCACGAGCGTCGTGCCGTACGAGCCGGACAAGATCCTCGTGAGCCCGTAAAACGCTCCGAACGTCCCGTCCCCTTCGCAGCAGGAGATGTTCTTGTGCTTGGCGCCGCTCGCGTCGCCCACGGCCATGCAGGAGATGGTCCGGCCGTCCCAGAAGTCATTCGAGGTCGTCACCACGTTGTCGATATCGTCGATGGTCATCCCTGCATCGGAAAGCGCCTTGTTCACAGCCTCCCAGGCCATGTCCGCGAAGGTATCCCGCACCTTGTTCGCCTCGATCCTGGTCATTCCCAAACCGATGATTGCAGCTCTATCCATATCAGTCTCCTACTTGAGTGGCCGGAAATACTCGATGTCGAAGATATTCCCCTTGCGCTCGCCCGCAAACTTCGCCTGAAGCTTCATCCCGATATTAATGTCCTCGGGCTTCACCTCGTCGATGATGTGCAGGAGCGACGTGTCCGATCCTTCGAGGCGGATGAGGCCGTAAATGACCGGTGCCTTTCTGGGCAGCGATGCCAGCTGCCGCCTTACCACGGTATAGGTGACGAGTGTGCCGACCGACGACACTTCTTTCCATTCCTCGTTGGGCGTAAAGCAGGTCGGGCAGCTCTTGCGCGGCGGCACATAGGTCTTCCCGCACTTCGTGCACTTCGTGCCCAGGATTTTCTGATCATCCCGCAGGCTGATGAAGAACCTGCTCGCCGTCTCACCTGCCCACCACTGGTACGGCACATTGATCCGGCTCTTGTACACCATAGGCTCTACATTTTCGAAAATATCGCTCACGTCTCACCTCCCGATGATATATCTGTGGGGATCAACTTCCTCCCTCAGGATCTTGAGCTCGTTCTCATGGGGCGGGTCTGTCTCCGTCACATTGTCCGCCCAGAGAAGCTCGAACCCGCAGTTCTCCTGAACATCTTCCCTGCTGTAGCCGGGATTGACCGAGAGCACCTTCATCCTCTTGGTTTCGTCGTCGAACCCCATGATGGCCATGTTCGTGATGATCCGGTACGGGCCCGTTCCCTTCGGAAGTCCCGCCTCGTAACGGGAGTTGCCTCCTGTGAGGTATCCCGGCGACGTGATGAAATCGATGTCGTTCGTGAAGCGCTTCGCATCCTGCACGGTCATCATCATGGTCCGCCAGCACAGCGATGCCAGGTCATTGGCCCCTCCGGACCCCGGGAACCTCACCTTGGGCCTGCTGTGGTCACTCCCTATCATCGTGGAGTTGATGTTCCCGTACATGTCGATCTGAGCGCCGCCTAAGAAGGTGTAGTCGACCATGCCCCTCTGGCAGGTCTCCATGATCTCGGGCATCGAGCTCGCCATGATAGCCCTGTGGAACGTCCTCGAGTCCCCCACCGAGATGGGCATCGAGGGAAGGATCGGTGCCACTCCCCCTGCCTCGAACATGACGCACATGTTGGGCGAGTGGGTCTTCTGTGCAAGCATCGCCGCCGCACACGGTGCCCCGGTCCCAACAACCACCGTGGAACCGTCCTCGAGGTTCCTCGCCGCCACGCATATCATCAGCTCCAGTGGATTATAGTCAGCCATAACACTACCCCCCTGCTCTTTCATGTTTAATGCGATCACTCGGTCGGGATGAGAAATTCCGCTGCCCGAAGCTTCTTCATCTTCTCGATGCCGCCATTGAGCTCGAGATACTCGTAGAAGTTCTTCGTCCCGAAGATCTGCCTGTCGATGAACTTCCTGAACTCATCGGGGTCCTTCTCCGCCTTGAGCCATTCCTTGATGTGAGCCTCGTCCGAGAAGTACTCATAGGGCATGTTGCCCGGATAGCTCCCGTAGGGCACCTCGACCACCGCATCCACGCACCAGTAGGGGATGAACGTGGCTGAAGGATTCTGCCGGATCTGTTCGTTGGGGATGATCCTCTCGGTCGTGAGCACCACCCGCTTCGAGGCCTTGGCGAGGTCCTGGTCCGATACCGATGACCCGTAGAGGTGCGCATTCCCGTAGACATCGCACTCATGCACGTGGATCGCGGCAAAATCCGGATACAGTGCCGGAAACGCCACATACTTCTGTCCCGTGAACGGGCACAGGATCTCCTTGGCTGCGCTGTACTTGAACGTGTCCGTCCCCATGATGTTGCGTGCAGGCAGGAACGACAATCCCATGGCCGCCGCCTTGATCCGCCAGGAAAGCGTCGCGTTCGTCCACTCGGTGAGCTTCACCTTCCCGCTCTCGATGTATCTCCTCGCATTGGGCGAGAGCCCGCGGGCCTCCAGGCCGATGATGTATGCGATATCCAGCCGGTCGAAGCATTCCCCTGCGCAGAGAATCTGAAAATCGTGCGTCGACGTATGGCCCGCAAACCCGAGGTGCTTCTTGCCCTGCCTCACCATCTCGTGGAGGATCGCGGTCGGAATCCTGTTTGCCCCGAACCCGCCGATGGTTACGTAATCCCCATCGTGCACCATCGTCCGTACCACCTCCTCTACGGTCGACAGCTTGGGCTTGAGCGCCCGCGACTTATTCCGAAACGCCTCCCGCGCCAAATCCGCATCGGGGTTGCTGAACAGCTCGTTCTGCCCCGTCTTGAGCACAATCGCCTTTTCTTCGTCGATTTCATTCAGCATGGTCGTCATGACAAAAACTCCCTTGAATTATGAAATATCCTTGCGGGCCGTCTGAACCCGCTTCCGCTTGACTTGCCCTTCCCTGCCCTTCGAGACACTCCTTTAAGGTCTTCATCTGTCCTTGAAAACCGGCTTGCGTTTCTCGAGAAAAGCCCGGATGCCTTCCTTCTTGTCTTCGCTCTCTGCAATCCTTCCGAAAAGCCTGCTTTCCAGCTTGAGCCCCTCCTCGAGAGACATTTTTCCTCCGTCTACGGCTGCCTCTACGATAGACCTCACGGCAATCTGCCCTTTCTTCGAGATGCTCTTTGCGAGCTTCGCGACTTCGGCGAGAAGATCGGCGTCCGGGACAACCCTGTTGACCAGGCCGACCCTCTCGGCCTCTTTCATGCCGATGAACTTGGCGGTGAGCATGTATTCGAGGGCCCGTGCCGTTCCGAGAAGCCTCGTCATGCGCTGTGTGCCCCCGAACCCGGGCATGATCCCGAGCATGATCTCGGGCAGCCCCATCTGTGCCCCTTCGGCTGCTATCCGCATGTGGCACGCCAGTGCGAGCTCGGTTCCCCCGCCGAGGCACATGCCGTTTATCGCTGCGATGAAAGGCTTGCGCGAACTCTCGATGAGGTTCAGGATCTCCTGCGCCTTTGAGGTAGCCTCGACGCCCTTCTCGAACGTGTCGACCGCATTCACCGCGTTCACGTCGGCGCCCACGACGAAGGTCGGACCATCTCCCGTGATGACGACTACCTTGACCGCCTCGTCGGTTGGAATCCGTCTGAGGCAGTCCTCCATCTGGGACATGACCACTTCATCCAGCGTATTCATGGGGGGGTTGCTTATCTTTAAGAGGGCAACCCCGTATTCATCGACGCTGTAGCTCACCTTTTCCACGTCCGGATTCCTTTATATCTTCCTCAAGCCCATGAGCTCGCGGGCTTCATCCGGCGTCGCCGGGACCCTGTTGAAGATCTCCGCGATCCTCACCGCCCACTCGACCTGCTCGTAGCTGCCCTTTGCCAGGTCGCCGTTGGGGACCCTGATGTTGTCCTCGAGGCCGACCCGCATGTGTCCGCCGAGCATGCACGACATGGTTATGCAGGGGAACTGGTCGGTCCCCACTCCGCAGGTCGTGAAATTGGCATACGGCGGCAGCGCGTTCTTCATGGCGATGAATGAATCAGGCCTGAACGATTGTCCTCCCGCAACGCCCCAGACGAAGTTGAAGTTGATGGGCTCGGTGAAGAAGCCCTGCTTCATGATGATGAGCGTGTTGTCGAGCCCGCCCATGTCATAGCATTCGATCTCGGGCTTCACCCCGTTTTCCTCCATGGCCTTCCCGAAGTCCTGCAGCATGGTGAAGGTGTTTTCGAATACATAGTCGAGGAATATCTTGCCGCTCCTCCTGTCCAGGATGCTGAAGTTCATCGTATTGGTATTGAGAGAGGCCATCTCGGGCCTGACATGGATGATCTGGCTGATGCGCTGCTCGGCGGTCTTGTACATCCCCACTGCCGAGCTTAAGTTCACGATGAGCTCGGGGCACCTGTCCTTGATCGCGTCGTGGGTGTCCTTGATCCGTGCGTGATCGTGCGTCGCCATGCCGGTGTCCTCTCTGGCGTGCACGTGAACCATGGCGGCTCCGGCCTTGTAGCACTTGTATGCCTCTTCCGCGAACTCCTGGGGCGTGTACGGCACGTAAGGGGTCTGATTCTTCATAGTGGCCGCCCCTGCCAGTGCAGCCGTGATGATCACCTTGTTCGACAGGGCCTTCTTTCTCTCGAGCATCGCCTTCTCGTCATCGGACAACGATGCCTTTGCAGGCCTTGCGGCAGGAGCTGAACGGTCGAGGACCTGAACTCTCTCCTTGACCGGGGCAAAGTGATCGATATCGAGAATGGTGTTCGTGGTCTCCTTGGCAAACACCGCCTCCACCTTCATGCCGATCTCGACCTTCTCGGGATCGACTCCTTCGAGGATGTGCACGAAGGGCGTGTCCGCTCCGTCGAGCTTGATGAGCGCCATCACGAAGGGGGCCTTCCTCGGCAGGTGCTTGTCGTCGTAGCGGACCACGGTATAGTTGGTGACTGTACCGGTATTCTTGAGATCCACCCAGTTCTCGCGGATGTCCGAGAAGCACTTCTCGCAGGTCTGCCTGGGCGGTATGAACACCTTGCCGCACGTGCCGCACCTGACGCCCATGATCTTCTTCTGGTCCCTGATCGTGGTGATGAATTTGCTCCCCACCCTTCCGGCGAAATAGGTGTACGGCAGGGCCAGCTTGCCCTCTACGGTAAAGCAATCTTTATTGTCGAATTCCTGCTTCATGGCTCTTCTCCTTACTCATCAATCTCGAAATACAGGATATCTTTGAAGCTCCCCGTCCTGTTCTCGTTCCATACAGGCCGTACCCTGGTCCCGGATTTCTCGTTCCAGCCCCTCTCAATCCGGTCTATCTGATCGCGCCTGATAAAATGCGTAAAGGTCTCATTGCCCTTGCAGCCGTCCAGACGGATATGTATACTGCCGTAGGGGGTCTCTCTGGTTTCTCCGGTGAGCGGATCCGGGCTTGCGTAGTATGCATAGTCCATGTACCTCACCTGCCCCTTGGGGCCCACTTCCACCCACTCGTCGGAACGTACCCGGCACTCCGCGCAGATCTCTCTCGCCGGGAGCTGAATCCTTCCGCACTTCGGGCACTTTGTCCCTATGATCTTCTTGTCTTTGAGCGCGCGCAGAAACCTCCCCATGTACGGGCCCGTGGCAAACCGCTGGTTCACCGATATGGTCTTCTTGAGGACCAGGAGCTCCTGCTCCTTTACATCGCCTGCCATGGGGTCCACGTACTTCTCGAAGAACTCCCCCCACTTCATGACGAGGTTGATGTCGCCGACTACCGCTGCCCTGGCTGCCCCGAGCAGGCTCTGGGCATCGATCTTTCCGAGGCTGAAGTCCACGTAGTCTTTCGCATCGATGAACTCCAGCTTGGTGGTGGGCTTCCCGTCGATCTTGTCGATCACCTTGCAGGTCTTGTCCTTGATGATGACCGACCACTGCCCGCCATAGTCTCCACCGAGGTCGAAGGCGAACACCGCGTCGACCCCCTCGGCCGCTGCCGGCCTGAACCGCTTCTCGACCGTCCCGAACATGTCGAGGAGGTAATCCCTCACCGACATCTCCTTCTTGGCCTGTGTGAACTTGCGGAACATCTTCGCGGTCTTCCCGAGCGCCCCGAGGTCTCCCTCCGCCTTGAGCTTTCCCGAAGTGAATGCGCTCATGCCGTCCACCTTGCCGACGTTCACGCCCACGAAGGTCTCGCCGTCCGTGACGGTTACAACGCAGCATCCCGACAGATCGTCGGTCTTTTCGATGGTCATTTTGCCGTTTTTGACCGAGAGCTTCCACTTGCCCTCACCCGTTATGTCGTACCCGAACGATGCATCCACTCCTTGTGCACCTTCAGGCCTGAAGCGCTCCTGCATCGTATTGAAAATGTCTTCTACCTTTACACCGAAATATTCGGCCATCGTCCACCTCCTACCAGTTCAGTTCTTTTTCAAGCATCATGAGCACGGTCCACATCGTTCCGCCGAATCCGGAAGCGAGTGCATGGTTTACCGGTGTGGGAATCTGGTGCGCTCCCGCATCGCCCCGTATCTGCAGTGCCGCCTCGGCTACCCGTACAAGGGCCGTCGCCCCGATCGGGTTCGAGCCGATGACGCCGCCCGACGGATTGACGGGCATCTTGCCGCCGATCATGATATCCTTGTTCTCCACCAGCTTCAGGTGCTCGTCTCCTTTTAGAAGGAAGAAGTCACGGAGCCAGTCCACAGCCCACCAGGAGGCGGGGTCGTACATCTCGAACACGTCGAAGTAATCGATGGGCTTCTTGATGTTGTTGCGTTCGAAGAGTCTCTTGGCGGCCAGACTGTGCGTCATCGTCACCGGATACTTCTCGTCATACCCGAAGATGAAGAAGGTCTCTTCACGGTGGACCGTCACGTGATCGCGTATCCATACCGGCTTCTTCGAGAGCGCCTTCGCCTTCTTCTCGCAGGCGAAGATGACCGCGCACGCGCCGTCCGACTGGGAGCACATCTCGATGAGCTTCAGGTCGCCGACCAGCTTGGGAGAGTTCTTGATGAGGTCGTCCATCTGCTCGAACTCCAGGCCGAAGGAACGGTGGGCGTTGGGGTTCAAGCTCGCGTGCTTGTCCATGATGATCCTGTACATCATGGACGCCTTCTTGGCCCTCTCCTCGCCGAACTCGTTGATCACGTCATAGGCTCCCGATCCAGTGAGGGCTCCTGTCTGCAGGTGCCTGAACCACAGCGGGTCTGCCATGTTGGTGATGCCGCCCGTCGTGTGACCCTCCTGGAGCTTCTCGAACCCGATTGCCATGACGATATCGTACATCCCCGAGGCAACCAGATTGTCGGAGGCGCATGCCAAGGTGATTCCGACCGTGCCCCCCGTCGTTATCCTGAACTCGCTCTTTCCATAGGCGCCCGTGCCGATCACGTGCCACAGATCCGGCTGGTAGATCATCTCGAAGAGCTCCATGTTCCCGTGAACGATGCAATCTATGTCATCCATGGTGAGGCCGGCATCATCCAGCGCCAATTGTACTGCCTCGTGTATCATCTCCGGCTGATTGACGTCTTCCCGGTGGCTGGAGTACTTTGTCTGGCCTATCCCTATGATTCCTACATTTCTGTTCTTTTTCCTGTGTGCCATATGAGCGCCTCCTCACTTTTCCAGAATGAGAACTGCATGGTGCTGACCTGCCGCCCCATAGGTCCCGTGCGCCAGGGCCCTCTTCACTCCCTTGACCTGTCTCTTGCCCGCTTCACCCCGAAGTTGCAGGATGCATTCTACGGCCCTCGCCACTCCGCCGATCATGATCGGGTTGCCGTTGAGCATGCCTCCCGAGAGATTCACATTCATGTCATCCGGGCCGCCCTTATCGATCCATGCGCCGCCCTTGCCTTCGTCTGCGATGCCGATCCCTTCCGCCCACATGGGAAGCTGGTACGCAAAAGAGTCCTTGAGCTCTATTATGTCGAGATCCTTCCTCGGGTTCTTCACCCCGGCCATGGCGTATGCCCTCTGGGCGGCCTTCTTCAGAGAAAAGTTGGAGGTCAGGTCCTTGTCCCCGAGGAAATAGCTGTCCATGCAGTTCCCGAAGCCCGTCAGCCACACGGGATTATCCGTGAACTCCTTGGCCCTTTCCTCGCAGCAGAGCAGCATCCCGTACGCCCAATCCGTAACCGGATACTGGTGAAGCTCCCGGATAGGGTCCGCGATCATCGCAGACTTCTTGACATCCTTCTCCGTCACCGTCTTGTTCTCGCGGGCATACGGATTCTTTTTTGCATTCTTCCTCGAGCGGACCACGATCTTGGCAAGATGATCTTCCGTGACCCCGGATTTCTCCATGTACTCCCTGGCCTGGAAGGCGTTCGCGTTGAGGAAATCGAGACCCATGGGCCTGCAGTAGAAAGGATCGAAGGCCAGATTGGTATTCATGAGCCGGCTTTCGGTCTGAGACTCCTTGCAGTGGCCCATGAAAAGAATCACGTCGTCATGTCCGGAAAGAATGCTCGCCATGGCATAGCCGAGGCCGTTGATCCCCTCCTGGGCCATCTTCTCTTCGCCCCTGAAATGGGCTCCCACGACATCCGTCACGCCATTGTTCGAAATCGTCCGGGCGTCGTAAACATCGTCGGAGCACGTGACGATGTTCCTGATGCCTTTATCCAGATCAAACGTCACCCCTGTCTGTTCCAGAATGGACTCCAAGCATGGGAGAAGCATGTCCTGGAAACGCCTATCCCAGTAATCACCATCGTTCTTGATTTGTGATATGGCACACACCGCGACTCTCTTTCCCATTATATGGTAACCTCCCATCTATTAGGTTGATTTTCCTCCACCACTTGACCTACTCTCCCTCCGATTCTTTCCAAGAGCTGTCGCGCCGGCAACGGGACGGCAGCATGCATTCCTAAAGTCAAATATAGCAGTTCCAGAATTCACCCTGCCGTATGGCCCGGATGATCGAATCTCTGTTTCTCCTCACTGCATCTACCTCAACCCACGCCCTTCCGATGCCCACTTTCGCATGCATATCGTCAGAGGCGATTTTTGGATATTGTATCTCGGGAACTTCGTACTCGCTGTGACGGAACCCTTTGGAGGTGATCTCGACCGCATCGATCGGATACGTCTGAGATATACCGCTCAACCTGTCCTGGATCTGATCGATCGGAAGGCCGTATTCGCCGAGGTGGTTCAGGATATAGAGCTCGTCGCTGTCTCCGGAAACCTTTCCCACGTGCAGGTAACCCTTCAGGAAGACCGTGAGCTCTATGCCGTTGAATATTATCATGTCGGTCTTCACACCCGAGTACACTGCCAGATAATCCGGCTTGAGAAGATAGTCGTGATCAGTGAAAGCGATGAAATCATACCCTCTTTCCTCATAAGCATCGGCAACCTCTTGCGGCGTCAGTTTACCGTCCGAGCAGGTCGTATGAGTATGGAGACAACCCTTCAAAACCATCGTGAGCACCAACCAGGTGAATGAGTGAACCGTCTATCGCCCAACAAACACATCATGCCATCTTTCTTTTGGCAAGTCAACCAATTAATTGGACGGCCAACCAATTTCAGAAGATCATTCTTCTTCGTTGGGATAAGATCCTCAATTAATTAAAACTTATTTGAATTTTAAAAATCAGCAAAACTTCTATTACAAAACCAACGGCGACTTCATGAAAGATCTCAAAGTCAGTTATTGCTTTTGTGATACTGACTTACATTATTATCAAATTTCAAAACAAAATCCTAGATAATTTTTTAGTTTTTTAAAGACTTTTCGATTTCTGCCCCCTACCCCGTCATCATGCCTGGATGTCTCCGGCAGGCAGAAAAGAATTGACAATGACAAGATCGGAGGCGTTTGATATACACTCCTGGCAAGAGGAGAGATACGGCAGGTTGAAAACGTGAAACAGGCTTCAAGCACGGATTACAAAAAGACGGCAAACAATGGTAACGGCTTGCCGGGTAGGCTCTCTTCGCTGAAGCTCGCGATAACGCTTCTCTTCTTCATCACAGCGCTCTGCCTGGTCGGGACCGTGTTCCCCCAGAGGGACGGATACGTCTCTTATGGACACGGCCTCGTATCTTGGATTTCGTCCCTGCTCAGCCCTTATGGCATCTTCCATTCGATCTGGTTCATGGGTGCAGGGCTTCTCCTTTGCATAAACCTCATCCTGTGCATGTGGAAGAGGGCGCATCTCAAGAGGAGAAGCCTTCTCATGCTGCTCCTCCATGGCAGCATCCTTCTCGTCATCGCGGGGTACGGCCTCGGCTTCATGAGCCTGGACGGCTTCATGGAGATACCCGAGGGATCGACGGTTTCCAGGGTAATGCTGAAGAACGGCTCCTCGCAGGATCTCGGATTCTCCGTGAGGTGCGACCGTTTTGCCGCCGACTATTACCCAAACGGCATGCCCAAGGAATATATATCGGATCTTTCCTTCATCAGGGACGGCCAGGTAGCCAGCCGGGCACAGGTGAAGGTAAATCACCCTGCCAGCTTCTCCGGCATCAACTTTTATCAGGAGAGCTTCAACCAGTCGCCTGCCTCTGCCATCATAACCGTTTCGGACGGGCAGAAAAAGATGGTGCTCAAGGCATCGGAAGGAGACATCCTCCCCCTGCCGTCCGGAGACACCCGCGTCCGCGTGGTGAAGATCTGGAGCAATCTCATGCATGCAGGCCCTGCTGTGAAGCTCCTGATCGAAGGCCCTTCCGGAGGTCGATACCTGTGGGTGTTCAGGGATATCGATGCAATCAAGAGCAGGGTCCCCGACCTCTTCGAGAGAATGCCCCAGTTCGATCCTTCAGGCTTCAGGCCCTACACGTTCTCATGTGAGCAGACAGGGACATCATATACCACCGGCATCGGAGTGAAGCATGATCCGGGCACCCCTCTGGTGGGCGCAGGCGGGCTCCTCTTTCTCATCAGCCTCCTTCTCGTATTTCTCCTCCCCCGAACCAGCCCGGGCGTTCAATCATCATCTTCAGGCGGGAACCCTTCACCCGCGCTTGTCGAGAGAAGCGCTTCGGATACAGTTCACAAAAAGGCTCAGGCCACGGGGTGTGATTCATGAGCAGCGGGACCATCATCGGCATAGTGACCTTTGTCTATCTCGGGACGTTCTCTCTGATGCTCGTGGGCCAGATCCTGGATAAAAAGGGATTTCAAAACGCTGCCCTCTTCGGCGCCGGGGGAGGATTTCTCCTCCATGGAGCGGGGATTCTCTCCCGGTGGTATGAATCATATTCTCTGGGAGTCGGTCATGTGCCCCTGTCGAACTTTTATGAGTCCCTGGTCTTCTTTTCCTGGGCGATCGTTCTCATTGCCTTCTTGAGCATCAGGGGAGAGGCCAGGAACAGGGTATTGACCTTCATCATGCCCGCAGCAGCACTGATGCTCGGATATGCCTCGTTCTCGACCGGCGTCGAGAGCGACATCCAACCCCTGGTCCCGGCGCTCAAGAGCAACTGGCTCGCCATCCATGTCATCACCTGTTTTCTGGGCTATTCATCTTTCGTGGTGGCGTCGGTATCCGGCTTTTTCCTGTTGAGAAACGGCCATGCCTCCCCTGAGGCACACCCGACAGGAACCGTTTTCTACCGGTGCGTGATGATCGGGTTCATCTTTTTCACCGTGGGGATCCTGACCGGCTCGGTATGGGCGCAGGTAGCCTGGGGAAGATACTGGGGCTGGGACCCGAAAGAAACCTGGGCTCTCATCACCTGGCTCATCTATGCAGCCGTGCTTCACGAGAGAATCAGAAAAGGCAGGGCAACGAAGGGGGTTGCCGTGATTGCCCTGATCGGGCTTGTGAGTGTTCTGTTCACCTATTTCGGGGTAAACTACCTACCCGGCCTGCACAGCTATCTCTGAGAAGGGAGCCGCGTGAGGGCGCGCAGCAGAACAGCGCGCCCTCTGCTCCGGTCATCCTTACATCGTCAGCACGGCCCAGAAGATGAGGATGGTGAGGGAGAGGCCCAGGAGGACGGAAGCGATGCCGAAGATTCCGGCGAAGAGCTGGATGCCGGTGCCCGGCCCTTCGGTCTTGATCTCTTCGAGCCTATTCTCCTTCACGATGCGCTCGTACTCGAGCGGCCGCTCGTGCTTGAGTGCCTCGAGCGTGTAGCTGCCCGTGAACACGTTCCTCTCCAGCGGAAACTTGTCCGGCACGATATGGTTGTTGAAGAAGTGGATCGTGAAGATGAACACCGCTGCCAGAAACGCCTCTTCAGAATGCGCCAGATGCGTGATGTTGATCATCCACCCCGGCATGACGTACGAGGAGATCTCGGGTATCCACATGATCACCCCTGAGAGCCCGATGACGAACATGCCCCAGAACACCGCCATGAAGTCGAACTTCTCCCAGTAGGTCCACCGGTCGAACTTGGGCTTGTCCCCCTTGTTGAAGAACCACCGGAACATATTGAAGCAGTCCTCGAAATCCTTCCAGCGCGGGAAGAGCGAATCAGGCCCGAAGAGCCTCGATACCCACCCCTTGACCTTAAAGCCCGGGAAGAGGAACTTCACCGACAGCCAGCAGGTGAAGAGGAACAGCAGGCACATCGTCCCCGCACTGATGCGGTGGATGAGCGCAGCTCCCTCGACGCCCCCCATGAGCGCCGTGAACACTCTCGCCCAGGACGCTTCGGGATACTTGATCGGGAAGCCCGAGACCACCACCCCGAAGAAGGACAGGATCAACACCACGTGCATCACCCGATCCCTCAGAGTGAATCTCCTCACGTACTGTCTTCCCTCATCCTCGGGCAGCTCGTGCTTAAGGATGCCTCCTCCCCTGATAAGGCAGCTCTTCTCCGCATAGGCCTTCCTCCACCACAGGATCGAGTGGACCCAGAAGAAGAGGAATACGCCCGCCAGGAGCGCGATCATGAACCTCTTCGTGAGGTAGAGCGAGAGGAACTTCTTCGGATTGTCCGGATCAGGGTGAGGAACGTAGGAGACGAACCGCTTGTGGAAGCCGGTATGGCACTTCCCGCAGGTCTTCACGAGGGCTTCCGTGCTCAAGGCCGATGACGGGTTGCTTGACGGCAGGATGTTGTGGGCGAGGTGGCAGTCCGCGCACCCTGCAACCTTGTCGGTGTAGCCCAAGCTCCTGGCCTTGCCGTGATAGGTCTCGCCATAGGCTTTCACTGCCATGGGGAACACGCCGTAGCGGCCTGCCGCTCCTCCTTCCTTGTGGCAGGAGATGCACAGGTCGGTGTAGTACGTTCTCTTGTCCGCCATACCCTTGTCCGTCTTCGCAAAGGCCTTCATATCGTGAGCCCCATGGCAGGTGGTGCACGATGCGGCATCAGAGTTCCCTGCGAGGAGCTTCGCGGTGTGGCCCTTGTTCACGTATTTGTCCTTGTCGCTGTGGCACTTCAGGCAGGTCGCGATGCCTGTCCCGGCATCCGCCTTTTCCTTCTTCACGCTATCAGCCTCACCGGGGTGGATATCCGTATGGCACTGCAGGCAGGAGAGCTTTGCGTTGAGAGCGTGAGCGCTCTTGGCATACCTCTTCTCGATCTCCCGGTGGCAGACCCCGCAGGAGATAAGTGCGGGCTTCTGCTCTTTCTTCATGTGCCGGGCGAGGTCGGTTATGCCGGTATGGCAGGTCGTGCAACTCAAGGCCCTGTGAGAGGATTGAGTAAAGTGTTTCGTGTACGTGGGCCCTGAGT
>Ga0116185_1001955_pt1 | contig 19781 bp, 15 predicted proteins | sample AD_JPNNA7_MetaG_FD_89754 | JGI IMG/M metagenome (GOLD analysis project Ga0116185, IMG submission 89754) | Active sludge microbial communities of municipal wastewater-treating anaerobic digesters from Japan - AD_JPNNA7_MetaG | ecosystem: Engineered > Bioreactor > Anaerobic > Digestate | place... | reverse complement strand
TTTTCATTTCCCTATAAATTTTTGTTCTTGTTTTGAGCCAGAGGCTCATTTGCCTATGGCTGAAACTTATTTATTTTTAATTACTTAGCTCCTCCTCTGGTCATTTGATACTATTTTAAAAGAATCATCTTCTTTGTTTGAATAAACGAACCAGCTTTAAGCTGATAAAAATAAACGCCGCTTGGCAGATCACTTCCTGAAAATTCAACTTCATAATTTCCTGCGGGTCTGTATTCATTGACTAATATAGCAACTTCATTCCCAAGCATATCATAGATTTTAAGAGTTTGCCAACTGCTTATTGGCGACTGCCAACTGATTTTTGTTGTTGGGTTAAACGGATTTGGATAATTCTGTGATAAACTATAATTATAAGGTAATACAATCACCTCTACTTCTTTAGAAAATTCATAATTCCCGTTAAAATCAATTTGTTTAAGTCTGTAATAGATTTTTGTTGCAGTAATTTCAGATATATCATCCAGATAAGTATAAGATTTTGTCTCTGTAGTAGTTCCGTTTCCCTGAACGAATCCGATAGTAATCCATTCTGAATTTTCTAACTTCCTTTGAACCTCAAAACCATTATTGTTTAATTCAGTCTGAGTCTGCCAATCAAGCAGAACATTAGTTTGGTTAACTGTTGCATTAAAAACAGTTAATTCAACAGGAACCACCACAGGTTCAAGATCAATATATGTGATATTTTCATTATTAAAATATTTTCCTAACGAGTCATACCAGACCCACCTCGAAGAAATTGTTTTGTTCTGACCTGTTCTTAAAAACTGAAGTGAAAACGGCGCTATAGAAACAGTCGTATCAGTGCTTTGTATTCTAAAACGTCCGTAACGGATCTTTTCACCAGGACTAAAATAATAGCCTTCAAATGGTTCAGTCAGCATTGTACCAATTGTATTGAAACTATAAACAACTGCACTGTCTGGTTGCTGTTCAACTGGAAAATCACTGAAGCCGGGTACTATTGACCACAACAGTGAACCATAGCTCAAAATATTTTGATAAAATCTAAATGTTAATTGCCCATTACAATATTGCCAGGGAACTGTTCCGTTATTTTTTATGTAAACATCGAATGTAAAAGAATAATCACTTTCGAATATAATATTAGATGCTGAATACTGAATTTTATATGCAGGTGGAACGTAATAATATAAATAAGCTTTGTCGCCATATAATTGTTGATTTTCTAAATATTCAGGATCAGTTAAGTTTCCAATCAGGAACTCTGATAATCCATCATCGTTAAAATCACCTGAGGCAATAGTAGTTCCAAATGAAAACATGGCACTATATTCATCAGTTAGTTCAAAAGCGGGAACATCAGACAGTGACTCACCCCCATAATAAACATAAGCTTTACCTTGCAATGCATTTCCACCACCAGGCGCGCCTATAACAAAATCTGGATAAATATCTTCATTAAAATATCCTATCCCACACACTTTATAACCAAAATGTTCAAAGCTTCCAATGCCATTAAGAGTTAAAGCAGGCTGAGTACTCATTGGATCACCACCGAGATAAATGTATGCTTTACCTTCCTCATAGTTATTCACATTGCTTCTATATGCACTAATAATAATATCATCATAACCATCTTGATTTAAATCTATTTCCCCACAAGCTGAAAAACCAAAACGACCGTAATAGTTAATTGAGGTGATTGTATAATCTGCAGTAGTATCCGGATTTTCAGAGCCCAGATATATAAATACTTTATTGTAATTCCATTTTGCGCCAATAAGAATATCATCAAAGCCATCTCCATTAACATCGCCAACACAATGAATAGAAGAGCCGAAGTCGTCGTAAATACCGAGAGAAGTAAATATTAAATCAGGTATTGTATCTATATTGTTGCTGCCATAATAAAGATAAACTACACTTCTATCATTTTGGATATATGAGTTGCTTGGAAGCTGAATCATAAAATCGGAAAAACCATCTCCATTAAAATCACCTGCGCTGCTTACTGCTGCCCCAAAGTATGAATATTCTTCCTGACCTTCTAATATTAAATTATTTTCAGGATCCATCGGATCACCACCAAAAAAAATAATTACCTTTCCTGTTCTATTATTCCAGTATGGTAAACCAACGATTATATCATCATATCCATCACTATTAATATCCCCGGCGTTAGCAATAACATAATAGGTTGCAGTATCTGGCAAATTAATAATCACATCAGGCTGTGTATTTATATTTCTACTACCCCAAAATATTGAAATTGCTAATGTTTCACTTCCACCCGAATAAGAAAATGAAGTAACCACAATATCATCCACATTATCTCCATTAAAATCACCTGAACAAACCTGATGACCAAAACCTGAACCGGGCTCTCCTTGAAGAATAATCCGATTATAGGGATTTGTCTGTGCTGTTGTGTAAGGAGTACAAAATGACAAAACAGAAATGCAAACTAAAAAATAGAATGCCTTATTCAATTTTTTATTTACTGAAAATAATTCTCGGTTCATTGTTTTTGCCTTTATAAATATTCTAAAAATGAGATTTAATTATCTGAATATGTTTTTCAGACAAGTTCTTAGGTGTTATCTCAGTAATACCATCTTCTTCGTTTGCATAAATAAACCAGATTTAAGCTGATAAAAATATATACCGCTTGTCAGATCACTTCCTGAAAACTCAACTTCATAATTTCCCGCCGGCTTTCTTTCGTTAACGAGTGTGGTAATTTCATTCCCCAATACATCGTAAACTTTCAAAGTAACGAACCCCACCTCGTTCCTCCCCTTTAATAAAGGGGAGGATGAAGGAGGGGTTGGTATTGTAAACTTTATTTTTGTTGTCGGATTAAACGGGTTTGGATAATTCTGTTCTAATTTAAATTCTGTTGGGATAGGATTTTCTTCTTTTTCTACACTAACTACAAAAGTTGTATCACCGTAAAGAACTCCGTTTATTAAGCAACCTTTTAATGTGTTCTGAATCCCTACCATTTCATTGTAATATGTGCTTACTAAGCCAAATCCTTTAACAAGAGTATGTGAACAAGAACAGGACAAATACTCCCAATATACTCTTTCCTTAGAATCGATCCCTAAATAATTAGTTGGTTGTTCCTGCATCAAACTATAAAACGGATCAGCGGGGAATTCAGGTTTGAATATAGTATCTCCAACCTCAGCGTTTAAATTATGGAAAATAAATTCATCATTTAGCTCTTCCCAATATCTATAAATAAATCCGGTCAAGGTATCCACTCTTAAAAACATTTTGGGAAGAAAAACACCTGATGAAGTATTTTCATTTCGGACAACAAAGTATTTTTTATTTTCTATTACCGTGTCCTTAGTAATTTCCATCTTCTTTGTACCTGAAAAAATCAGTGTGGGCGTTCCTCCTCCGTGATCTTCATACCAATACTGATTATATACCCAGATGTTTCCAACAGCAAGAGGAAGCCAGCCAAATTCTTCAAGCGGTGTAGGCAATGTTTTAATGATTTCTATTCCACTCGGTAAGACTTTAAATATCATATTTCGTGTTGCAGCATAAATAATTTCAGAGTTTGGTTTTTTGTATATACCTACTAATTTATCCGGCAGGACTTTATATTCTGTAAATGTATAACCATTGTTTGTTGATTTGTAGATTCTTCTTCCATTAGCTAGATAGATTACACCGGATTGTGATTGATCAGTAGAAATAAATATCTGCGTTGGACTGAAAAATGTTCTTGTCCAGGTAAAAGCATTGCCTTTATTATTTGAAACGCTAAATGAATAACCGCCGTAAGTTTTATTAACACGATAAATGTGGAACTGATTTAAGTCAAATAACATTTTAGAATACTCATCAAACACAGTAAATGAAGTATCCGCAATAATGCCATTCCTTACAAATTTATTATCTTCATCAAATCCAAAGATTACATTATCATCAAAATCTGAAATAGCAATAGGTTGATAGTCTGTCATTATTGTGATAGAATCTATCGGAAAAGTAAAACCTCTGTCCCAGCTTCTGATAATACTATAACCCCAAAAAACAAAAACTTTAATCGGCTCTTGTTTAGAAATATCAACTCTGTCAAAGCCGCTGAACCCGCTGAATACAATGCTGTCATTTCTCGCAATATAAGCGTGATTATCAGGATTTATTTCAAACCCGACATTCATAAAATTATCTTCATCATCGGGAAAGAATTCAAAATCGTTTACGGATTTTGCCAATGTTCCCCCGGGATAATTGGAATAGAAAGCCTGCATTATAAGAGATTCATCTGAAGTTTGAGTATTGAATTTATAAACAGGACTGAACAGGTAATCATAACCAAGCCGGTAAAACAGCAGCGAATTACCTTGACTATCTTCAATACCATCTAATGAAATAAATTGTTGTGAGAAAGAAAGGGATGATACGAGTAAGAGAACAAGTAAAGTTTTCATACTTACCTCTTAAAATATTTAACCAAACTTACTTAGTATAAAATACAAAGTCAATTTATTTCAGGAGCTTCTTTGCCTTAATACTTCAAAAAGCAGTATTCCGGTTGCAACTGAAACATTTAGGGATTGAATTTTCCCTTTCATAGGTATGCGGACAAGATGATCACATTTATCGGCTGTTAGTTTTCTTATCCCCCTTTCTTCATTTCCGACTATAAGTGCGATCGGTGTTTTGTAGTCAACTGATGTATAATCTTTTGCTCCTTCAAGATAAGAACCGATAATCCAGAAACCATTTTTTTTCAGTTCATCAATTGCCTGCGACAGGTTATTTACTTGTGCAATTTTAACATATTCACTTGCGCCGGCAGAAGTTTTTGCAACTGTTTCATTAATCGGAGCTGAATTATGTTTTGTCATAATCACTCCATCTACTCCGCTGCATTCTGCACTTCGCAAAATTGCACCAACATTATGTGTATCCTGAATTGAATCAAGAATGAGGAGAAGCGCTTCGCTTTTTTTTGATTTTGTGTTTCTAATAATTTCGTCAAGTGAATAAAACTTAAATGAAGATTTTACTGCAGCAACACCTTGTGCAATTTTATCTTTTGTGATTTGTTTGAATTTATCGGATGGAATCTGGTTTACTTTTATTCCTCTTTTTTTAGCAGCAACACGAATTGCATTTATTATTCCGCCTTCCTGTCCGAACAGAATGTAAACCTGAGAAATATCTTCGCCAGAGTTTAATGCTTCTAATACAGGTTTTCTACCAATGATTATGTTCATATTTGCAAACCCAATTTCTCTAAGAAATTGGGTTTGTAACCAATCTCAATGTAATAAAAGATCCTTAACATAATAATTCTGTTCTTCTTGAAAACTTTTATGAAAATCTATAACCGCTTCTCTTGTATTAAAATATTCTTTCAAATATTTGATGTTAGTTATATTCCTATCTGTTAAATTAATTTATTCCCTGTAACTTGAAAATTCCCAATCTTCCAATCTATCTACCAATCCTGCTCTAACAGGATTAAGATGAATATATCGGACTAAATGAATTAAATAATTATCATCCGGGATGAGTTTGCTTTTATATCGCCCTGAAAATAAATGTCCTGTTCTATTTAAGGATTTATTAATTGCTCTGGTGTATCCAGTTGAAATTTTTTGCATTGCTTTTTCTATCTCACCATCATTAAGTGGTATTACCGTAAGATGATAGTGATTTGGCATTAAACAATATGCAATTAAATCAATTTTGTTGTTAAATATCTCTAAAAGTCTCTGAAGAAAATACAGATAATTTCTGCTTTCAAAGAAAATATTTTCACGGTTATTACCTCGGTTGTAAATGTGATAAAATTGATTTGCATAAGAAGGATTCAGTCTATAGGGCATTTCAGTTCCTTACTAACCCAATTTCTCTAAGAAATTGGGTTAGTTTTAATTCTTTCAATTAACTGATTAATATTGGAATATGGAATCTTTTCTTCAGAACCATTCGACATATTCTTTAGATTCATCATTCCATTTTTATATTCATCGCCGCCTATAAATAACACATATTTTGCATTCATTTTATTTGCTTCGCGCATTTGTGCTTTAACACTGCGATTCAGATAATCATAATCGCAGCTAATATTTTGTGATCGTAAATCTGAAGAAAAATCAGCAACTACTGTTTCCAATGCTGAATCAACTCTGATTAAATATACATCAATTGATTGCTCCGGAATAATAAATGATTTTTCATTTTCACACGCAAGCAATATTCTTTCTACTCCAGCAGCAAAGCCTGTAGCGGGAGTTGGTTTCCCGCCAAGAGTTTCAATCAACAGATCATATCTTCCACCGCCGCATAGTGCAGTTTGTGCGCCAACACTTCCGCTATCAATTTCAAATGTTAGTTTTGTATAGTAATCCAATCCTCTTACAAGTGTCGGATCAACTTGAAAAGGAATACCGGTTTTACTCAATTGATTTTTTACAATTTCAAAATCTGATTTGCTTTCTTCATCAAGATGTTCAATTAACTTTGGTGCATCTTTTATAATATTCTGATCAGATTCAATTTTACTATCAAATATTCTTAAGATGTTAGTATCAAATCTTCTTCTGCTATCTTCAGATAGTTTATTCTTTTTATCTTCAAGGAATTTTTTAAGCAGCTTTTTATAAGTTTCTCTTGTTTCCGGTGTGCCGAGAGAATTTATTTTTACAGTAAGATTTTTTAATCCAAGTGATTTAAGAATTCCATAAGCCAATTGAATCATCTCAGCATCCAGCAGGGGTGATTTGCTTCCAATCGCTTCGGCACCAAACTGATTAAATTGTCTTAGTCTTCCTGCCTGCGGTCTTTCCTGACGAAACATTGATGAAATGTAATACAATTTTGTAAGCGGCTGCTGTGCACCGAGCGAATGTTCAATATACGAACGAACAACCGGAGCGGTCATTTCAGGTTTCAAAGTTAAGCTCGTTTCACTTCTATCTTTAAATGTATACATCTCTTTGCCAACAATATCGGTCTCTTCACCTATTCCGCGGGCAAACAAAGCTGTTTCTTCAAAAATAGGTGTGCGAATTTCTTTGTAATTATAAAGATGAAATGTTTCTCTTAAAAGTTTTTCAAGATAATGCCATTTGGCAATATCTGAAGGCAGTATATCTTTTGTTCCTGTTATTGCTTTAATCATTTATAAGCTGGATTTTATTTACACAAATTAATCTCGAAGTGTAAAAGAGTAATTAATATTTTAGAAAACTTATCCTTAGACAACAGCAGAGCGCAGCAGGCTGCTCAGGATATCAATTATTAAAGTTCAAGAAAATGTTCTTCTTCTTCAGTAAATAGTTTAATTATATCTTCTTTGTTATTTGCTTCAATTAATCTATGCCTGAAATCATCTTTATTCATCAATCTGGAAATTCTGCTCAACAGTTTGATATGTGTGCTTATCAGGTTATCCTTACCTACCAACAAAAAAATTAATTGCACAGAATTTCCATCAAGAGAATCGTAATCAATACCTTCATCAATTCTTCCAAACGCACCAATTATTTCATTAACAGCATTTGTTTTGCCGTGTGGAATTGCAAATCCCTTTCCAACACCGGTTGACATAATTTTCTCGCGCTCTAATACTGCTGATCTAACTTTTTCTAAATCTTCAACTCTTTCATCGTTTTTAAAAAGATCAATTAATTTATTTATCACTTCTTCTTTTGTTTCCCCTGTTAAATGTGGGATAATAAATTCGGGTTTTAACAGATCACTTACTTTCATGACAGCTCAAATAAGAGTTTAAAAATTATCTTAATTTACCTGAGTTAATTTAACAATGGAAGGATAGTTTTACAATTAATAGTTTTGATAATTGTAATTTTAATTCATCAAAGCGGTTAACCTGATGAATCCATTTTTAGCTAACTGATAATCCGGATTGATTTTCAGAGCTTCGGAGTAATAATGAAGAGCAGTAAACCAATCGCCTCTTTTCTCAAAAATCTTTGCAAGATTAAATAAAGGAAAATGTTTCGATTGATAGTCAGGCGCATCAATTGCTTTTTCGAGCCAGAAAATTGCTTCATCATACTTTTCGAGATTTATCAGATAAGAGCCGATATCATTATAAGGATTGCCATAATCAGGATCTAAATCAATTGCAATTTTACATTCTTCAATAGCTTCTTCAAATCTGCCGTTAAGACTAAATGCCCATCCTAAAAAAGTATGAGCCTTTGGTGTAGGATAATAATCTATCGATTTTTTATAAGCTTCAATTGCTTCTTTAATATTTCCGCTTAAATGAAGTTCATAAGCTTTGTTAAAATACTCAGCCGCCAGCTCTATTTTATCTTTATCTATCATTTTAATAATTACATTTACATCAACTTCTAATACATATATAACGAAAAGGATTTAAGAATTCAAATACATTGCTTTAATTAAGATTAAAATCACTTTCTAATCTAATTATCGAAGGAAATTCAAATAACTTTATTACAAATTGCTTGATCATTAAAAAAGAAACTTGAAAAATTAAACTTCGTTTTTCTTAAAAGATTAAATAGTCAGTAAAATAAAATGTAAACACATTATTGAAAAAATGAAATCAAAGCGAGGGAAAGGTTTATTTTTTTAGTAATGAAAATAAAAAAGGGATGCAGAAGGATGCATCCCTTATGATAACATTAACTTCCTATAAATTCAGATCCATCTTTATTTAGATTTTTCATATACTTTTCAGGATCTTTTTCAAATTTTCCAACACATTTTTTACAGCAAAGTCCGATTGTTTTACCATTATATTCAACTGTTCGAGCATCGCTATCTAATTCTTCACCGGTTACAGGGCATACTTTATTCCAGGTTTTAAGATCTGAAACATTACTACTTTTTTTCATCATCATATCAGAATGAGTTTTATCAGTAGTGCAGCATTCTTTTGAATCTTTAGAAAGCTCCATCTTTTCTTTTTTATCTGTAGATGGTTGTTCTTGCGCAAATGCAAGAATTCCGGTTAACGAAACAATTGCAATTATAAGAATGAGTTGTTTTAACATTTAGTTACTCCTTTTTGTTAGTTAATATATTTAGTTAGTTATGTTTTTCAATTAGTTGTATATGATTTTAATATTCATCTTTTTTATATTAATTTTTTTCAAATGACAAGAAAATCATTTTTTACAGCAATCTTTGCCATCGCTTACTCGTTTGAATTTCCTGAATCCAATTAGAGCAATCAATCCGATGAATATTATTCCAATAATTATTTCCATTATTCAATTCTTCTTCACTTTAAAATCATGTTTTAAAAGATTTTCTTTTGCTTTATCCAATGATACTTCTTTCAGAATCATTCCGCATTGAGGACACTCACCCGGCTTATCAGATATTACATTCCAGCACATCTGATCCTGATAAACTTTTCCATCTTTATTTTGATCAATCGAGACAAGATCAATTTCATCTTTTCTAATTATATCAGATTCATCATTTTTATTTGATTTCATATGATGCATTTCAAGTTTTGAGTTTTCGGACTTTTTTTCATGATGCACTTTGTCTTTATCAGTATCATGCTTCATTTGTTCCGTTTTATTGGAATCATTCTTCTTTTCGGTTTCCGGTTTTTCCTGCGCAAATATAAAAGCGCCGAAAAAAGAAACAAATACGAAAGCGATTACGAATTGTTTTAACATTGTGTTACTCCTTTGTTGGTTAATAATATTAAGTGTTAATTATAGTCTTAGTTAATTTAGTGTCTCTATTTAATAGTTTTCTGTTTTTCCTTAATTATTAACTCACCCTTCTTCCCTCTCTTAAAAAGAGAGGGACAAATCCCCCTTCTCTTCCTAAGAGAAGGGGCGAGGGGATGAGTTCACCATAAAATTATTTTTTATTTCCTTAATCACATTTGTTAAATCATCTATTACTTTTTCATTCTTAAATCTGATGATTCTAATTCCAAAATATTTTATGATATCACTTCTTAAATTATCTTCAGCTAGTCTGTATTTATGATATTCACCGTCAAGTTCAATAATTAATTTTTCTTCGTGACAATAAAAATCTGCAATAAAAAAGGATTCTTTCCCATTTAAATCATAAAACAACGGATGTTGCCTTAAAAATTTTCTTCCATCTAAATTTCTATTTCGCAGAAACTTCCATAGCATTTGTTCAGCTTTAGTAGAATTTTTTCTCAAATCCCGGCAAACTACCTTTGCTAATTCTCTCAGTTCCCGTTTTTTATTTAGACTCATTTCATTCTTTCTTAATAGTTAACTCACCCTTCTTCCCTCTCTTAAAAAGAGAGGGACATCCTCCCTTTCTTTTCTTAAGAGAAGGGGATAGGGGATGAGTTCACCTAATTCCTACTTAAAAGGAAAATATTTTTTAATAATACCAAATATCTTTATTTAATCATTTCAATTTTTACTTAAATATTAACTCACCCTTCTTCCCTCTCTTAAAAAGAGAGGGACAAATCCCCCTTCTCTTCCTAAGAGAAGGGGCAAGGGGATGAGTTCATTAGTTACTTTCATCAACAATATTTTTCATCTCTCTCTTCTTAATCGCAAAAAATATTGCCGGATAAACAGTAAGTTCCATAATCATACTTGTCAGAATTCCACCGACCATCGGTGCAGCGATTCTTTTCATTACATCCGATCCTGTTCCAAGTCCGATCACTATCGGAAGCAAGCCAAGCAATGTTGTCATAACAGTCATCATCTTTGGTCTTATTCTTTTTACTGCTCCTTCAAAAACCGCTTCACGAAGATCATCAAGACTTTTTAACATTCCGTTTTTCTTAAACTTCTCATAAGAAATATCAAGATATAAAAGCATTACAACTCCGGTTTCAGCATCAACACCTAGCAGAGCAATTATTCCAACCCACACTGCAACCGAAAGATTAAATCCTGCTAAATACAAATACCAAATTGCGCCAACCATTGAAAACGGCAGAGCAAGCAGAACTATTCCGGTTTTTATTGCAGACTTTGTATTCATATATAACAAAACAATTACGATTAAAAGTGTTAATGGAATCACAAGTAAAAGATGTGACTCTGCTCTTTCCATAAACTCAAACTGTCCGCTCCATTTAATTGAATAACCCGCCGGCAGAACGAGATGTTTATCAATTACTTCTTTTGCATTCTTAATATATGTTCCAACATCAATATCATGAATATCAATATAAACCCAAACATTCGGTCTTGCATTTTCAGATTTGATCATTGAAGCACCAACCCTGATAACAATTTTTCCTAGTTGTTCCAATGGAACGCTTCCTCCTGATGGAAGTGAAACAAGAACCCGTTTAAGCTGATCAATATTCTCTCTGTAATCTCGCTGATATCTCATATTAACAGGATATCTTTCCAAACCTTCAACAGTTTGTGTTATGTTCATTCCGCCAACAGCAGTATTAAAAACATCCTGAATATCGCTGACTGTTAATCCATATCGAGCAATTGCGTTACGATCAATTTCAAAATCAACATAATTTCCACCGAGAGATCTTTCTGCAAAAGCAGAACGAGTGCCTGAAACATTTTTTACCAATGCTTCAACTTTTTCTCCAAGACTATCAAGCAATGCAAGATCAGGTCCGGCAATCTTAATCCCAATCGGAGTTTTAATTCCAGTTGAAAGCATATCAATTCTTGTTTTTATCGGCATCGTCCAGGAGTTTGTTAAACCAGCAATATGAACAGCGTTATCAAGTTCATCAACCAGTTTATCAGGAGTCATACCTTCGCGCCATTGTTCCTGCGGTTTCAAAAGAATTGTAGTTTCGATCATTGTTAACGGTGCCGGATCAGTTGCTGTCTCCGCTCTTCCGATCTTACCAAAAACTGATTCAACTTCGGGAAAAGTTTTTATAATCTTATCAGTCTGCTGAAGTATCTCTTTAGCTTTTGTAATTGAAATTCCGGGAAGAGTTGTCGGCATATAAAGCAAATCGCCTTCATATAATGGAGGCATAAATTCTGAACCAAGTTTGGAATACGGAATTATTGTAACAAGTATTATTGCTAAAGCAGTTCCCATCACCCACCATCTTTTGTTCATTACAAAATCTACAATCGGATGATAAATTTTTATAAGAATTTTTGTTATCGGATTATCTTCTTCCTTTCTTAATTTCCCGCGAACAAGATAACCGATTAAAACCGGAACAATTGTCACAGCAAGGATTGCAGCACCAGCCATCGCATAAGTTTTTGTAAATGCAAGCGGTTTAAACATTCTTCCTTCCTGTTGTTCAAGTGTAAAGACAGGCAGGAATGAAACAGTAATTACTAAAAGTGAATAAAAGATTGAAGGTCCAACTTCCTTTCCTGATTCAAGAATAACCGCCCAATGAGATTTTCTTTCGCTTAATGGTTTATCTTTTTCTGCAGAAAGATGTGTCGCTGCATTTTCAACCATTACAATTGATGCATCAACCATCGCACCGATTGCAATAGCTATTCCGCCAAGCGACATAATGTTTGCATTTATTCCTTGCAGACGCATTATTAAAAATGAAAACAAAACTGCAGTTGGCAATGTGAAGATCGCAACAAAAGAACTTCTTATGTGAAGAAGGAAAGCAATAATCACCAATGCAACAATCAATGTCTCTTCAAATAATTTTCCTTTAAGATTATCAATTGCACTTTCTATCAGCGTCGACCTGTCATAAGCAACATCTATTTTAATATCATCAGGTAAAGATTTTTTTAATTCTGCAAGTCGTTCTTTTACTTTATTAATTACAGATAAAGCATTTTCACCGTAACGGATAACAATAATTCCTCCGACAGTTTCACCTTCTCCATTCCAATCAGCAAGTCCTCTGCGAAGTTCCGGACCAATATCTATAGTTGCAATATCTCTTAAATAAATCGGTGCTCCGGTTTTTGGTGAATTACCAATTGCAACATTTTTCAAATCATCAACATTTTTAATGTAACCAAGTGCACGAACCATATATTCCATTTCGCCCATTTCGATAACTCGTCCGCCAACATCATTGTTGCTTCTCTTGATTGCCATCTCGACCATCTGCAAAGGAATATTATAATAGGCTAGTTTAGTCGGATCAATATTTACCTGATATTGTTTTACAAATCCGCCAACACTTGCAACTTCAGAAACACCTTCAATCGAATTAAGTTCATATCTTAAAAAATAATCCTGAATTGAACGAAGTTCCTGCAAATCATGTTTATCTGAATTTAATACATATTGATAAACCCATCCAAGACCTGTTGCATCCGGACCGAGCTGCATTTTAACACCTGCAGGCATCTGCGCTTGAATTGTGCTGAGATATTCCAATACTCTGCTTCGCGCCCAATAAATATCAGTTCCATCTTCAAAAGTTACATACACCATTGAAAGTCCGAACATTGAGAAACCTCTTACATCTTTTGCAAAAGGAACTGAAAGCATTTTTGTTGTCAGAGGATAAGTTACCTGATCTTCAACAATCTGTGGTCCTTGTCCTTCATACTCAGACATAATTATAACTTGAACATCGCTCAAATCCGGAATTGCATCAACCTTAGTTGTCAACAATGCCCAGATACCAAGAGCAATGATTGCAACGGTAAAAATAATTACCAAAAATTTATTGTTGATTGACCACTCAATAAGTTTTGAGATCAATCCTTCTTTGTTTTGATCTGATGTCATTTAATTTCCTTCTATTAGTGTCACCCTGAACTTGTTTCAGGGTCTTAATATTTTAGTTAAGAGATTCCGAAACGATCCGCCTCTGGCGGACGGAATGACACTCAATTATTTCTTGTATTCAAAACCATACTTATTAAGATTAGCTTTTATTTCGGCAATCGAATACTCTTTCAATTTCATATTACACAACGGACATCTTCCTGATTCATCTGAAATTACATTCCAATCCATCGGGCATTCCCAAAGCTTACCATCTTTATTTTTATCGATTGATTCAACATCTATCATTCCTTGATGAACGATTGACGATGAATGATTATGTTCTTCTTCATTCTTTTTCATTCCCGGCATTTCAGTTTTTGTTTTTTGTTTATCGTCTCGTGTTTTTTCTTTATCATCTTTCATTTCAGGTATTTCAGTTCTATCAGAAGAATGAGTTACAGCTCCTGATTGAAACTGATTGACTGCTGCTTTTAAATTACTTTCTGAATCAATCAGGAATTGTGCTGATGTTACTATTTTGTTTCCTTCACTCAACCCGTTTAATACCTGATAATAGCCCTCAGAATAAATTCCAAGTTTAACTTGCTGAGGCTTGAATTTTCCGTCACCAAGATCAACAATGACAATATCTGTTTTACCTGTTCTGATAACAGCATTTTCCGGAATAACAGGAGTCGGCTTTAAAGCTGGTCCGTCAATTACAACATTTGCAAACATTGAGGGCTTAAGCTCTCCTTTTGAATTCGGAACATCAATTCTTACTTTAACTGTTCTTGATTGTTCATCAAGTGTCGGATAAATGAATGAAATTTTTCCTTGATAAGTTTTTCCCGGCAAGTAATCAAAGTTGATTTCTGCTTTTGAACCGATTGTTACTTTCGGAATTTCATATTCATAAATTTCTGCAGTTAACCAGAGGTTAGCTAAACTGGCAATTCTCAAAAGTGGTTCGCCAGCCATTATCTTTTGACCTTCGAGAATGTTTTTCTCCAGAACTGTTCCTGAGTTTTGAGCATAAAGTGTAACATAAGTTTTCACTTCACGGGTTTGTTTCAATCTTTCAATTTCAGAATCGGAAACATTTAGCAGCTGCAATTTTCTTACAGCATTTTTTAACATTTCGTTGCTGCTGTTTTTAATCTCTTCGAGTGAGCTTGCATTCAATGAGCTTTGATATGAAAGTGCTGTTAATAATTCCTGTTGTGCAGAAACAAGCATCGGTGAGTAGATATCCATAAGCTTTGCACCTTTTGAAACCTGTTGACCGGTATAATTCACATAAAGCTTTTCAACCCAGCCATCAACTTTTGTGGTAACTATATATTCGTTAGTTTCATCGGTGACCAGAACAGCATTAGTTGTAACCTGCGATGAAAGTTTTTTGTTCTCAACAATTTCAGTTTTGATATTCATATTCTGCTGAACCTGCGGATCAATCGTTACAACACCTTCAGCGCCGGCTTCATCTTCATAAACCGGAACATAATCCATTCCCATTTCATCTTTTTGTGGATGATCTGAAATTACACTCGGATTCATCGGGTTGCGATAATAAAGAATCTTTCTTTCACCGGATTTTTGATTTGTATTTTTTATCGGAACCAATTTCATTTCGCATATCGGACAAATTCCCGGTTCATCAGAAATTATCTGCGGATGCATTCCGCAAGTATAAAGCTGCTTCTCTCCTGAAGCAGTATCAGAAGAACCGCCGGCAATAAATAAAAAATAAACCGGAATAAGTATTGCGACAGCTATTATTATGATTATTAAAATTTTCTTATTCAATTTTTTAACTCCTAAAAATTTATTTTTTCACTTCATCTGAATTTCATTTAACTAATAAAAAGAACTAAACTCGGCTATGATTTGTAGGTTACTATAACTGTCACACTGAGTTTATCGAAGTGTGACTTTTTTGTTATCGCCAGTCTCAGATTGACAAAAGCAAATAGCAGCCATTACAAAGAAAATCATTTAATTCATTTTTGTTCCTGTTAAAAATTCAAGCTCAGCTATTTGTTTCAGATAATCTGTTTTAAGCCGATATAAATTCTTCTCAATTGTATAAAGATTATCCTGTGCTTCAATTACATTCATAAAATCAATCTCACCTACCTGATATGATGAAAGCGCAGATTTAAAATTTTCTTTTGCTTGTATAAAAGAACCTTGTTCAACCAGTTCAATTCTTTCTTTAAGCGATTTCAATTTTGCTGTTCTCATACCGAATTCTCTTTTCAGCATTTGAATTGAAGCCGAGTATTGTTCACGATACATTTCCTGCATTGATTTTGTTTCATCAACCATTGCACTTACTTTCCCGCCATAATTTAACGGTAAAGAAATATCAAGCATAACTGAAATCATATTGTCAGGCTTCATTCCTTCAACTTCACTTCTGAAAGCATATTGAGCGGAAAGCTTGAACATCGGATAGAAATCATATTCTGCGGCGGATTGATTTAACTTTTCTTTTTCTTCAGCAAGCTGAATACCTTTGAGGAAAGGACGATTTGCTTCCGCTTTCGAAATAAGTTCATCAATATTAAACTGAATAAAATTTATTTCAGGAAGCGAATCGGTTTCTATTTTGTCAGATGGATTTCTTAACAGCAAAGAATTAATTGCTGATAATTGTTCATCCTCTTCACTTTTCAAAGTTGCGAGCATATCAGACATCTTTGTAAGCTCGAGGTCAACTCTGAAAATGTTTTGCTGACTTGCGTCCGCAACAGAATACATCGATCTTACAACATCAAGTATTTGCTTCATCAGCTGCCGTGATTCTCCGGTTAACTGAATTTCTTTCCGAATGTAAATTAATTCGTAATAACTCTGAGTTAATTCTTTTATGATCTCATTTCGTTTATCGTTGTATTCCTGTTTTACAATTTCAAAATCTTTGCTGTTTACATTTTCTTTTGCACTCAGTGTTCCGGGAAAAGGAAATTCCTGACTTAAGCCAACAACCTTTGCAGTCATCATATCTTTATTAAAAGAAAATGATGGAAGCGGAAGGCTCATTACACCAAGGGTTAGCATCGGATCGGGAAGATTTGTGTTTTGCTGAATCCTGTTTTCCGAAGCATTAATCTTTGCCTGATACATTTTCAGTTCAGGACTTACCTGCAATGCCAGGTCAATCAATTCCCGAAGCGATTGATGTTGTGCAAATGAATTGCTTATAAATATTACTAATCCAATTATTAAAATTCTGATTTTGTTCATCTTAATTATTTCCTGTAATTATTTTAACCTCAAGCTTTTCTTTTAATGCTATGAAAAGAAAAGTAAATGAGTTAAATAAATTTTAAATACTAAAAAAGTATAGGCGGACTAATTACATCAGTCCAGAGAAAAGGAAAATGGAAGGATCAAATCAGAAGTATTGAGTTTGTAATATATAGATCGGGATCTATTAAAAAAGGTGGTGAGGAATCGTTAAAGTAAGATACATTGTTTGAAATTTCTGTAAGCAAAGGAACAATCTCCACAGCTTGTAAAATATTTTCATCATCTGAAAAATCTAAATTAGTTTTATTAAGAAGATATTGGTCCTCAACTTTTTTATAAACAAATTCTGTCTGGCAGCAACTGGATTTGTCAAATGAAATTGATGGTCCGGAATCAGAAGTTTCTTCGGAACAACAATTTGAACTGACAGGTTCCTGATGCATTGTGCATTGTTCCCTTTCAGAAACAGCCATCTTACAAAGATTAATAGTAATTGGCAGTCCTGTAGTAGAGACAACAAACAGAAATAAAAATGAAAATATTTTAGTTTTTCCAAACATTGCGGGATAAACATATCTAAATTATTGTTAACAAGCAATGAGAATAAAAGGGAAAATTGGATAAATATCCGATTTCGAAATAATCCGCCTCTGACAGATGGAATGACTGTTTTAAAGCAACCTCAAAAAAATTCCCTCTTTCGAGGGAATAAAATTAAATAAAAATTAAAGGCCACCCTTTTGCAACTTCAATAGAACAGATTAGAAAGCTCAGTGTGACCTTAGATTCTTTAAGTTATTAGTCTTTTAACTTATACTCGTATAAAAATCCTTGCCGTTGTTTTGCTTCCTGATCCCATTTTACAGTTGTGGTTTTTAGAAATTCTTGTTTATCAGCTTTCATCTTTTCAGGATTTAAACCGATAAATATCTGAGCTTTTTCTTTTGTAGAGATATCAGGCATATCAATCGGGTATTTCCATCCTTTTTTAGAAAACAGAATTGCGATTTCTCTTCTTGCCTGTTCTCCTTTTTGTATAGAAGTTCCAAGAACCCTTAGTGCTTCAACCGGTGCGTGAAATCCATAAGCATTAGCAGCAGCAACCCAATCCCATCTCCATTGAGCGTGACGGATTAGTTTTAATATTGGTTTCATCTGTTCTTCTGTTGCGCCGTTATCCCAAGCAACTTTAGCTTCAATGTGTGCAGCAGCTAAAGTCTTTTCAGCAATTCTTCTTATCTCTTCAATTCTATCCTGTCTGTCATATACATCCTGAACCAATCGTTCGGTATCCTCACGATGACAAACCTGACAAGTGTTTGCAACATTGTTTAATGGCGATTGAATGTGATGATCTGTAAACTTAACTCCGCCTTCTGATTTGTAAGGCATATGGCAATCTGCACAAGAAACACCGCGAATTGCATGTATTCCTGTCATAAATAATTCGTAATCAGGATGTTGAGCTTTTAACATCGGAGCTCTGCTTAATGCGTGTGTCCAATCAGAAAATTCTAGATTATCATAGTAAGCTTCCATGTCATCTGCACTAAAACCGTTATCCCAAGGGAATGTCAAATATTTACCGTCTCCTTTGAAGTAATATTCAACATGACATTGTGCACAAACCAGCGAACGCATTTCCTGTCTGGAAAATTGTGTAATGTCTTTCCCTTTGCGTTGATATGCCTCAATAAGTGCCGGACGAGTAATTCTTAAATTCATCGTTTTCGGATCGTGGCAATCCTGACATCCAATTGGATTAATAATTTCGGAACCAAGATCAGTCCATTTTTTCTTATAGAAATTTTCAGCACCAATTTCATTCATAACTCTGGGCACATCTGTGCTTTTGCAAGTCCAGCAAGTTGCCGGTTGAGGTGAATAATTATTATCTCCTGTTCTTAATATATTTCTTACATCCTGAATTGCATAACCATGTCCTCTGCCTTGATTATATTCTCTTGAAAAAGCATAACCAGCCCACATTACAACAAGCTCAGGATATTTTTCAAGATAGTCAATCATCTTTGCACCACCGTGCTTACTCGCAAAATCTGTATTCAGAGTTTTCAGATAGGACTCAAACTCACGAGGATAATTTTCTCCCCATACTTCATTTCTTGGTTCCCAATCATTTATTGTCTTAACTACTTGAAGTGTTACGGCTTCACTTCTTCTTTCAATAATTGAAGAAGCAAATAATCCAATTAAAAATACTACGACTGCAGTTGCAAAAAACAATACCCAACCCAGCCACGGTTTGTTTTTTACTATTTCACTAATTGGTTTCATAATTTTATCCTAATTGATTTATTAATAATTAATTCTTTTTTATACCTAAACTTTTTTCAATCCATTCCGGAACAGGTGAAGTTAAAACAGGCACTCTTGCATAAGGAGTTGACGATAAACTGTTTACTCTTCCGTGAGGAACTTCACGATGGCAATCCCAGCAATATCCATCTCCTTCTTCCTGTATTTTCTGATTGCTTATTGCTCTGACCGAGATCGGATGAATAGTTTCGATATGACATCTTATGCAATTTTGCTGAACAGCGTTTCTTCCGGCTTCGTGAATTCTAATAACCTGCGGCTCAAGTCTGAAAGTAAACATATATGAATGTCTTAATCCATCTGTTGCTTTGAAATAATATTTTTTAAAAATATTATCCTGCGGAACATGACAATCATTACAAACAGTAAACCTGCCGTGATTACTTCTTTCCCAGGTTGCATATTGCGGAGCCATTACATGGCAGTTTACACAGGCTTCCGGTTTATCTGAAAGATAAGATGTTGCTCTTGCAACATGAACAATAAAGAAAAATAATCCTGTTATTATTCCAAGACTGAAAAGAACAGGTAATCTCCACTTTGGAGGTGGT
>Ga0116185_1001946_pt1 | contig 19849 bp, 12 predicted proteins | sample AD_JPNNA7_MetaG_FD_89754 | JGI IMG/M metagenome (GOLD analysis project Ga0116185, IMG submission 89754) | Active sludge microbial communities of municipal wastewater-treating anaerobic digesters from Japan - AD_JPNNA7_MetaG | ecosystem: Engineered > Bioreactor > Anaerobic > Digestate | place... | reverse complement strand
TCAAGGAGGTGTTTCGGCTGACGAAAGCGCAATTGATGCCCGGCCGGAAAGGAACCGAGATCGATGCGCCGGGCCGCGCCTATTTCGAGAAGCACGGCCTGCTGAAATACCTGGTATGCCCGTTCGCGCATACAATAGGGCTGCATGAGGCCGAGGCCCCCTTCTTCGGGCCCAACAGCCAGGACGCCCTCAGGCCCGGTATGACGATTTGCGTTGATGTGAGTTTCTTTGGCCATCCCGAATGGAACGGCGCCCGCATCGAAACGGGCTATGAAATCACCAAGGATGGCCCCGTCGCATTCAGCGCCAAAATGGACACGATGCTCACGGAGTGACTGCCGCAGTCGCTTGGACCGAAGCGCGTACTGCTGGCACGGGGCGAATGGTTTCTGTCGCTTGGGGTTCGTCTGGGACTGTAGCGCAGGTCATCGTCTGGAATGAGGAGGTGCGGAGATGTTGGAGCAGTTACGGGCGCATGATGCGAAGATGGTCGAACTGGAGTGCGGGCAGGGCAGCATGCTTATTCCGCCGTCGCTTAATGGGCGCATTTTCTGTCAGTTGGGCGGGGAACTGGTGCACCGGCTTGACGGTAAGGCGCTGGCGCATCCCTCGCCAGCGGAATACGACAATCTTGGCGGCAACTCCCTCTGGCCCGCTCCCGAAGGCGGGCCCTTTGCGTTCAACTACCTTCCCGGCAGCAACACGTGGACGGTGCAACACGGCATCGCCAAGGCGGTGCCCAGGGTATTCCGCGACGACAGAAACTGTGTGGGTATAGAGAAGCGCATCGTCTTGACGAACCGTAAAGGCACGCGCGTTGACCTCGAGTACCGCAGGCTGGTGTCGGCGCGCGACATTCGTCCGCTCGTGGAGGAGTACGCGTTAGAAGGCATGTGCTACCACACGGAAGACACGTTCGAACCCTTGGGCGAGTATGATCCGGAAAAGGTGCTTCTGGCGCCCTGGTCACTCGAGCAGTTCCCCGGAGCGGATGGCGTCGTCGCCTTCGGCAAAGTGGCCGAGCTCGAAGATGCGCTGAATTGTGATTTCTACGGCGATCCGGGGGACCGAATCGCCCGGCGCCGGGACCATTTCTCGTTCAGGCTGGGAGGAAAAGCGCGGCATCAGATAGGGGTCCGGGTCCAGAGTGAACCTCAATTCATCGGCGCTCTGGATCGGGGGCGTTCCATGTTGTTCCTGCGCAAGACCCCGCCCCTGCAGGGGGTCTATTTCAATATCGCGGACAATGACCAGCTCGCGGGGCCGTTTTCGACGGCGGACCTGTACAGCATTTTCAACGGCGGCGAACTCGGGTTCTTTGAACTTGAGACGATTGGGGCCATGCAGGCGGCCGGGGACCGTTTGCTGGCCAGCACGCTCCTTTCGGAGACCTTGATTCTGAGAGGAACCCAATCGGGACTGTTGCGCTATCTGTCGGAAGAGGAAGGACTGCAACTTGACGAGCCGGCGATGAGCACGTTGGCCTGACAGCCCGGGGGCGCGATAACCAAGGCAGGAAAGACAACAGCGTATGCAACTGAACCCGTTGGATTGGTCGATAGTCATCGCGTCATTGGTATTCTCGCTGCTGATAGGGCTCTACTTCACCAAGCGGGCCAGCCGCAGCCTGCGCGAGTTTTTTACGGCTGAGGGCAGCCTCCCGTGGTGGCTGGTCGGTACCTCGATGGTGGCCACGACCTTCGCCGCCGACACGCCGCTGGTGGTATCCGGACTGGTGCGCAAGGCAGGAATTTACGAGAACTGGCTGTGGTGGAGCGCGCTGATGGGCGGGATGCTCACCGTTTACTTCTTCGCCGGCCTCTGGAGACGCGCGGAGCTTATCACGGACGTCGAGTTCGTGGAATTGCGCTACGAAGGCAAGTCGGCGGCCGCGTTGCGCGCGTTCTTCGCGGTGTACTCGGGCCTGCTCGTGAACTGCATCGTAATGGGCTGGGTCACGCTCGCGATGAGCAAGATCCTCAACGTTATGATGGGGTGGGACAAGGTCTTTTCGGTGGCCATCCTTGTAATCCTCACGCTGGTGTATACGACGCTGTCGGGTTACTGGGGAGTGGTGGTAACGGACTTCTTCCAGTTCGCCCTGGCCATGTTCGGGGCCATCACGCTCATGGTCATTGTGCTGATTGAGATGGGCGGCCCGGGCCCGATGGTGGAACAGGTGCTGGCGGCGCCAGGGGTAGAACCGAAGGTGCTCCACTTTGTGCCGGATTTCCGGACGGCTACGAACCTGGCGATTATCACGTTTGTCGTGCAGGTATCGCTCCTGTGGTGGGGAGGCGGCCAGGGGGGCGGCTATCTTGCGCAGCGGATGTTTTCAGCCAAGGACGAGCGGCACGCGGCAAAAGCCTTCTTGTGGTTCAATATCGCGCACTACGTGGTAAGGCCCTGGCCGTGGATCGTGGTGGGATTGGCGTCGCTGGTGTACTTTCCGCTTCAAGCGGGCGAGGATCCCGAGCTGGCCTATCCCCAGATGATTGCAAAGTTGATGCCTGGCGGGATGCGCGGACTGATGGTGGCCTCGCTTTTCGCCGCATTCATGAGCACCCTGAGCACCCAATTGAACTGGGGGGCTTCGTACCTCGTCAGCGACCTGTATAAGCGGTTCATGGCCCCCGCGGCTTCCGAGCGCCACTATGTGAATGCATCGCGGGTCCTCATGCTGGTGTTGATGCTCCTCGGAGCGCTTGCCGCCTGGCAATCGGAGAGCATCGCCAAGGTGTGGATATACCTGATGACCATCGGGGCGGGCGGAGCGTTTGTGGGGCTTCTGCGCTGGTACTGGTGGCGCGTCAATGCGTGGGCGGAAATAGGCGCGATGATCAGCTCGCTGATCGTCGCCAACGGCAACGTCTTCTGCAAGCCGCTGGCTTGGCTTGGCCTCATTTCGCCGCAGGCCGTGGAACGAATTGACTGGTTTTATGCTTCGGACACCTACGCCATCCGCATCATCTTCATCATCGGCATCTGCACGCTGATCTGGATCGCAGTGATGTACCTGACCCCGCCTGTGTCGGATGCGCACCTCGATCGCTTCTACCGGCGCATCCGGCCCGGGGGCTGGTGGGGCCACATAGCCCGGAAGCATCCCGAAATCAAGGCGCCGTCCTCGCGCCGTCTCTGGATAGGCTGGTTCGCTGGCACCGTCTGCATATACACGGGCTTGTTCGGGACGGGCTATTTATGCATAGGACGATACAGCTCGGCCCTTGTGACGCTTGCCGTGAGCGCAGTGAGCGGCTGGTACATGGTCAACAACATGCCGCGCGAAGAAGAGATGCCGCGCGATTCCGGGGTGGCCGCGTCATTGGAGCCAACCGGGCAACCCTCTCAGGAATGAGGATTGCGTTGTCCCGAAGTATAGCGGTGCCGGTACATGATGGGCGTAGTGCCCTGATGTTTCTTGAACATGTTCGTGAAATGCGCGGAATCACAGAACCCGAGCGCGTGCGCGATCTCGGTAAGGGACCGGTTGAGGTCGAGCAGGTGGTTGCATGCGTGCTGAACGCGCCGGCGCTGGTAGTACGTCATGGGACTCCATCCGGTGGCTTTGCGGAAAATGGCGCCCAGATGGTCGGGACACACGCCCAGTCCGCCGGCCAATTGCCCCACGTTGAACGGCTCGCACCGCAGAATGGACTCCTCGATGTGTTCGAGAGCGGCAACGATTTCCTCGCGGAACCCGAGTCCCACCTCGACCGGGCTTTGCCGGGTGTAGGACCGGCTCAGGAGTATCAGCGCTTTGAGAAGACTCGACCGCAGGAACGTGAGCGAGGGCTGTGAGACAACGCACTCGCGCGTGATATCGGCCAATTCTCGGTCCAGCGCCGTCAATTCCGATTCCGAAAGGCTGAACGAGACCGCTGGCCCGTCCTTGGGTTGTCGAAACAACGCGGCCGCCAGGAACATCGGCACCAGTCCGGTCTCACGCCAATGGGCCATCAAGTCGTCGGCCAGCCATTCGGTAAGGTAATAGATGTTCGTCTGATGGAGCCCGGCAATCCCATAAATGGCATGGGTCATACCGGGGGCGAGGACGATCACGGTGCCGGGCCCCAGTTCATCCGTCGCGTAGCAGGTGCGGTGCAGGGCCTTTCCTTGCCGGATGACGGAGATCTCGAAGTGGTCATGGGAGTGCGGGCGGCGGTCCTGGAGGTCGGGCACATACACCGGATATCCGTAGTGCCATCCCGGGTACTCGGGCTGGCCCGGGGCCAGGCGCCGGAATTCTCCGTCTCCGGCCATCCAGGAACCGACTTGAACAGGCCGGTCCGCGGACACGCCCACCTTGTCAAGGGTCGAGGTGTAGAGGGGCTCGAAACCGGACCCTGGCTTTGATATTGCCCAAGGCATAGCCATGTTCCTTCATGATGCTTGCACCCCCGCGCACAAGCGCCGCTGATTGCGCCTTGTTGAGCGCTTCACCTCCGCGCCGTGTTCAGCCCCGCGGGCCCGAACGCAGCACCCCATCTCGGATACGTTATAGCATTTGAAAGAACGAACGCCAGACCAAACAGGCGCCTGGGAACGCACAATACGGACCAAACGGCCCATGTTGCATGACGCGTTACTCGGATTCCTACAATAGCACGCCCAAACGTAACAAGACAAAGGGCGTGTCTGAGCACACAATAGTTGTGGCTGGCTGAACGTCTGTGGAATGATGCCGGAATCATGACGGCGGGCCTTCATCACTTCTTGAAATCGGCGTCGGTCCATTCAGGATGGATGTGCGCATGACACTCTCTACAGTCTCGATGATGCTGCTTGTAGCCGTGGCCGGGGCGGGTGCGGGCTCCGGCCCGCAGGACACGATACTGCTCGAGACGGACTCATTCGTCATCGGGGTGGGCGGGGACGGCCGTGTAGCGCGTTTTGTAGACGTGGGATCAGGGATTGACTACTGTGACCACGCCGCGGCTGGAGCATTCGGGTCGGTTCGAGGCGGGGGCAGAACCTTTCCCGCCACGGCTGCGGCGTACGGCGAGCAACTGCTTACCCTCGAATTCGCCGGTATCGATGGGCAGGCCGTTTTCCGGGTGATTCCCGAACCCCGGCGTCTGGTGTTCGAGGTCATTGCGTTTACGTGCGGCAACGCGGAGGAGTTCACGTTCGCCCGAATTCCTCTGACGCTCATGGGCGAGTTCACGGAGCCTTTCGGGGCCAGCCCGCTGGCGCTCAACCTTGAAACCAACTGCGTTCAGATCCCGGGCCTGTGCCCGGGCATCTCCGGCTTCATTGCGACAAAGCGCTTCGGGTTCGTGGGTGCGCGGGGCGCCATCGTAGCGGGTCCTACAAGCGAGTTGCGGGATGCGTTGAAGGACGCGGTGAAATCATCGCCGGACTTGGCGCCGTCTCTCTTGGGAGGGCCGTGGGCCCTCGATGCGGACATCAACCAGGGGTCTTACCTGATCGCGATGGAGGAGCATGTCACGGAGGATAACGTGGGCAAGTGGCTCGACGCCGCCCGGTGCGTGGGCGCCAGCCAGATCGACCTGCACGGCGGCGACGCATTCCGCTTCGGCGATTTCGAGGTCAATAGGGACATGTACCCCCGCGGCCGGGAGAGCCTGAAGGCGGTTGTAGACGCCATTCACGATGCGGGATTTGCGGCGGGGCTGCACACGTACGCTTTCTTCATCGCCAAAGAAACGCCCTGGGTAACGCCTGTCCCCGATTCGCGCCTCGATACGGACGCCGTGTTCACCATCGTTGACGACATCAGTGAAGACGACGCCATGATTGGCGTCGAGGAAAGCACGGAGGCGATGTCGACCGTCACGGGGTTCCAGGTGCGGAACAGCGTGACCCTCCGGCTTGACGACGAACTCATCACATACGGCGGTATCGGGAAAGAGCCGCCGTTTACCTTCAAGGATTGTGTGAGGGGGGCTTACGGAACACGTGCCGCGCGCCACGCGCGCGGAACCAAAGCGTATCACCTGAAGGAATGTTTCGGGTTGTTCGTGCCGCAAGGCGATTCCTCGCTCTTCGCGGAGGTCGCCCAGCGTACGGCAGACCTGTATAACGCGTGCGGTTTCGACATGCTCTACCTGGATGCCCTGGACGGAGCGGACATCCTGGGCGGAGCGGAATACGCCTGGCACTACTCAGCCAAGTTCGTGTATGAACTGACCCGCCGCCTCGAAAAGCCGCCCGTCATGGAGATGAGCACGTTTTCCCATCATCTGTGGTGCGTGCGGTCGCGCATGCAGGCATGGGACTGCCCGGCCCGCGGCGTAAAGGATTTCGTCGATTGCCACGCCCTGCACAACAGGCAGTGGAAATCGGCCTTTCTGCCGACGCATCTGGGATGGTGGGGGTGTTTTGATTGGAACGGCATCCAGCCGGACCGCACCATGCCGGACGACATGGAGTATCTCTGCGCAAAAGCCTTGGCGACGGACAGCAGCTTGTCGTACATCGTGGGGTTCAGTCCCGACAGCCTCAAGCGTGCGAACAGGCAACGGTTGGCGGCTATCGCGCGGCGGTACGAGGCGCTTCGGAGTGCCGGCGCCGTGCCGGATTCCATCAAATCTCGACTGGCGGTTCCCGGCAACGAGTTTACGCTCGAGGTGGCTGATGACGGGCAATGGGCTTTTCGTCCCGCAAGCTATTCCCGTCACAAAATCACGGCCGAGACGGGAGCGGAGCAGCTGGTGATCAATAACCCGTACGGGCCACAGCCCCTGCGGGTGCGTATCGAGGCGCTTCTTGATGCCGAAGACTACGATTCGCCGGCGGGTACGGTGCTCGCGGACCCGCGCAATCCCGGCGAGTTCGGACCGGCCGAAACCCAGCAGGGCGTCACGGCAACGCTGGAAAGGCTGCCCGAAAACGCGGCCGGCGAGGGCATCGGCGCCGTTCTCGTGGCGCGAAACACGGATGTGGAATGCGACCGGGCGTGGGCAGCCTTCCGCAAGGAGTTTGCGCCGCCGGCCGGCATGAAAGAGCGGGGACTGGGTCTATGGGTCGACGGTGACGGACAAGGCGAGGTGCTCAATGTGCAGGTGCGGACTCCCCAACATCTGGGCGGAGGGTTCGCGGACCACTATATCCGCATCAATTTCACGGGACGGCGGTATTTCAGGCTGGTCGAGCCGGAGTCTGAAGAACTTTCGCGGTACGAATGGGCGCACACCAGGCGCAGGAACGACTTGCTGCGGGATGTGTCCCGGGTCACGGCCTATGCCTATCCTATGTATCATGTGTGGGTGGACTACAACCAAATCGCTTCGCTGACGATAGGCGTTAACAATCTGCCGCAGGGTAAATCCGTGAAAGTGGGTCTTGGCGCCGTAAAGGCCGCTCCGTTGCGCAAGGTCAAATTGGTGAATCCCACGGTGACCATCGGTGGGTCGACCGTGACGTTTCCGGTTGCGTTCGAGAGCGGCAGTTATCTGGAATTCCTGGGACCGGACCATTGCCGGGTATACGATTCCCAAGGCGAATCCGTTGGCGAGGTCGTTCCGGCCGGTCCCGTGCCCGTGGTTGAACCAGGGGAAAACATCTGCGTGTTTGGGAGCGCCCCTCAAACGGAAGGCGGGGTCCGCGCGCGGATTATCGTCGTGACGTACGGGGAGCCGCTGAGTCCGTAAAAGGGACGTGATACAGAGGGGGAGGACGGTCGATGAGCAATTTCTCCTGGGTGGACGGAAGCATCGTCGGCGTCTACCTTCTCGCTACCATGACGGCGGGCATCATGGTGCGCAAATACGTGGGCCGGGTCGAGACGTTCCTGGTTGCGGGCCGTGAGATGAACGTGTACCTGGGCATCGCTTCCCTGGCCGCAACCGAGTTCGGCATCGTCACCTGCATGTACACGGCCCAGAACGGCTTCGACAAGGGGTTCGCCGGCGCCACCCCGGGCATCCTGTGCGGACTGGCGTATTTCGTGGTAGGCAGAACGGGCTTCTGCATCGAGCCCATGCGGCGGGCGGGGGTCATGACGCTCCCCGAAATGTTCGAGAAGCGCTTCGGCCCGAGCGTCCGCTGGCTGAGCGGCCTGGTCATAATCATCTCCGGCCTTCTGAACATGGGCATCTACTTGCGGATGGGGGGCGAGTTCCTGATTGCGGTCTCGGGCATTTCCGGCAAAGGCCATACCCTCGAGATTATGATGTCGCTCTTGCTGATATCGGTGGCGGCCTATACGATCCTGGGCGGCATGCTTTCGGTCCTCGTGACCGATTTCCTCCAGTTTGTGGTCATGAGCGCTGGCCTGATTGTGGTGACCATCCTGATCATTGCGCACGTCGGATGGGGAACCCTGCTGAGCGCGGTCGAGTCCCATTACGGCGCGGGCGGGTTCAATCCGTTCGTAAACCCCGATATGGGGTGGTCCTTCGTCGTATTCAACAGTTTTGTGGTCACTGCATGCGTGTTGACCCACCAGCCGGTCATTCAGCGTGTTCTGTCGGCCAAAGATGTGCAGACGGGCCGCAAGGTGTTCACCTGGACCAGTTTCTTCTTTGTATGCCGGTTTGTGATCCCCGGGATTTGGGGGATTGCGGCTCTCGCATCGCTCCCCGCGGGCGTGGTTGGCGAGAGGACGCAGCAAGCCATGCCCCTGTATCTGGGAAGCATCTTGCCGATGGGGGTGATGGGAATCCTGGTTGCGGCCATGCTGGCCGCGGATATGTCTACCGACTCCTCGTATCTGTTGGCGTACGGAAGCGTGATCTATAACGACCTGCTCGCGCCGTTGCGCCGCCGCGTGAACATGACCGAACGGCAGGGCATCCGCTGGAACCGCCTGATAGTGGCGGCGCTCGGGGTATTCTTTCTGTTTTACGGCCTCTGGTACCCGCTCAAGGGAAGCGTCTGGTCGTATCTCACGATTACGGCCACGATCGGATTTGCGAGCATGACCACGCTCCTTGTGTCGTGTTGTTACTGGAAACGGGCGAACAACTGGGGGGCAGCGGGGGCGATCGTAGCCGGAGCGGTCATACCGTTGGCGTACCTTGTGCTGGAACTGGCGCCGGCCACGCGCGAGCTGGCGTTGCGGATCGGTCCAAACTGGTCGGGCATCGCGGCGTTCCTGGGTTCGGGCGTGGCCATGGTCGTGGGCACGCTGTTGAAGCCCGGCCAGAAGACGGCCAAGGAGGCAAAAGCATGAGCGTGGCGCATGGGTTCTGGACGGTGCTCGCCCTGGCGTGCCTGATATGGTACTCGACCGTTACGTTTCTTGTGGCATACCGCGGGGTGATAGACATCCGCTCGATGCTTGCCCGCCTGCGCCGGGGTCAAACCAGCGAGGGGGAAGACGGTCTGAACCGGGAGTAGACCGCGCTCCCTTCGCGTCCCGCGGTTCAAGACGCGCGTCACCGGGATTGCCCGGCTTCCGAGGCCGCCTGTTTTGACGGGAAACCGAACCGCAGAAGGAGTTGCACGACAATGGCCAGCAGTACCAGGAAGGGCGTCCATTGAAACGCGGCGCCGATACCGAGATACTCTGCGGCGTGGCCCAACGCGATGCCTCCGGCGAATCCGCCAGCGCCGAGGACCCCTTCATTGACAGCGACCCGGCGGTGGCGTGTTTGAGCGTATGCGAGGCTATAGTAGATGCTTGCGAAGAAGCAGAGCCCGAAGTTGAATCCCACGACCGCGAAGCAGGCGGCCATTACGGCGAGACTCCGGGTACGTCCCAGAAACAGGAAAGAAACCGCGGCGGCAAGCTGGCCGGCGGCGAGAATCGCGTAGCGGCCCTGCCAAACCCGGGTCCGGCCCATGACACCAAAGCATATTACCGTGAAGAGGGAAAGAAGAAAGGCCAGCCAGGAATAGGCCGTGGCGGGGCCGACGGCGTCGAAGAGGGCCGGGCGGAAGCCGCGCAACAACATGAGCGAACCATCGGCAGCGAGCATTTCAACACGGAGTGGATAGACCGAACGTACGGCCGCGAAGAGCGCGTTGGCGGTGAAGGTGGCTGCCCACGATGCGTAGAGCAGGCCGGGTGCGATGAGAACGGAACCGGTTTCGTCGACGGGCTGTTCATCGCCAGGTTTGTGCCGCGAGCCTGGGGTCTTCGGTATGAGCGACAGGATAAGGCCGGTGACAGCAATGCATAGGGCCGCCAACAGGGCGAAGGGAAGACGGAAATCGGCGTCGTACAGCGGGCCCGTCACGAGCGGGCTGAGCGTAAAGCCGAAAGCCGTCGCCGTGTTGAACGCGGCGATGCGGCAGGCGCGCGTCTTCACGTCCGGTTCTTGTCCCAGCCATGCCTGCATCGCGGGCCATGCCAATGCCAAGCCCAGGAAGGGCGCCGACGCGGCCGCGGCGCAGAGGCCGGATGTGCGCACCCAAGGGACCAGGAGGAAGAGCAGAGCGAAGCCGCCCACGCCGCCGACGGCCCAATACAGGCTGTTCGATGCGCGGGACACGAATCCCGCGGAGGCGAGGCAGCCGAAGGCGTATACGGCCATCTGGACGGCGCCCACGGTGCCCGAAAGCGCAGCGCCGCCGCCTAGCCGCTCGATAATGAAGAAAGGCATGGCCGTAAAGCTGACTGCCACGGAGAAGTCGAGCAAGAAAGCCGCCAGATACATACGGTGGTACGGTTGTCCAAGCCGGCATGCGGTCATGATGTCCCCTGTGAAGCCCGTTTCAAGACGGTGTCTCCGGCCGCCAGCACTGCTGGGCCGAGGCTCAGGTTCTGCAGCCGGTATCGTCGTTGCCAATGATCATGACTGTGGCATCGGGCCGTGTCAATGCCTTGAGCGGATTCTGTACAGGTTTGTATGAATACCCGCACCGGTGTGCGGATGATGGGAGAGGAAGAGCATGAACGTTCCGCTGCAAAGACCCGAACCGGACATCGAACACTTCGTGCGCGTTGTTCGCGGAGAGGAGCGCCCGAAACGGCCGCCGCTCGCCGAACTGTTTCTGGATCACGAGGTCGAACGCGAGATCGCGCAATCACATTTGGGATTGCAGTGGGTCGAACCGGCGCCCGGCCGGGATGCCATGCAGGCCTACTTGCGGAACCGCACGGAAGTCTATTACCGGATGGGCTACGACTATATCCGCGTATCGGGCGGCGTGGATTTTCCGGGCGACTATCTTGACGCGGCGGACACGGCCGGGTTGTCTCGCGGCAACCGCCATTGGGCCAATGAAACCCGCGGCCCGATTGCGTCCTGGGAGGATTTCGAGAAGTATCCCTGGCCCGAGCCGGCAAAAGCGGAGCTCTGGCCCTACGAGTACGCTGCGGCGCATCTTCCCGAAGGCATGGGCCTTCTGGTATGCCCTACAAGCGGATTCCTCGAAATCCCGCTCGACACGCTGTTGGGGTATCAGAACCTATGTTACCTCGTCTATGAACAGCCTGACCTGGTCCGGGCGGTGTTTCAACGGGTGGGAGAAATCATCTGCGCGATGTACGAACGTCTCCTGGGCTTGCCGAACCTCTACGGCTTCTTCCAGGGCGATGACATGGGTTTCAAGACGGGCACGCTGGTGTCGCCAAGCCATCTGAGAGAGTATGTGCTGCCATGGCATAAGAAGCTGGCCGCACTCGCGCATCAGCACGGGCTTGTTTACCTCCTGCACTCGTGCGGCAACCTGGATGCCATCGCGCCGGACCTCGTTGACGATGTCGGGATCGACGCGAGGCACTCTTTTGAAGACGAAGGCAACTCCGTTATCGATTTCAAGCGGCGTTATGGCAACCGCGTGGCCGTCCTGGGGGGCGTGGATGTGGACAAGCTGGCCCGGCTGCCGGAACCGGCGCTTCGGGCCCACGTGCGCACAATAATCGATGCCTGTATGCCGGGAGGGCGGTTTGCTCTCGGCTCGGGCAATACCGTGTGCAACTACGTGCCCCTGAAGAATTATTTTGCTATGGTCGAGGAGGCACTGAATTACGCGGGCGACGTATGAGATGATGGGTTTCGCCCGGCATTTCTCATAGTCAGCACGAAATTCCAGTACGAAGACCGTAGACCAGATGTAACGGCGGCGAGTCGCGGCAACTGCCTTTGGGCTTGTGCGGACCGGCTTCGGACGGCCCGGATGTCCGGCAAAAGGAAAAGAAAGTGTTTCTGGCACGCAGAGATATCTTGCGAATAGGAGCTTTGGGAGCCATGGGACTTGCAGCAAGGGGTACACCAGCCGAACGGGGGGCAGCTGCCCGGGCGGCGCACGCAGCCGTATCTCCTCACGAATGGTTGAACAGACGGCAGCGCATCTACTGGTACGACCAGTATGCCTTGAACGACCAGGAGACGGCGTTCGCGAACTACGATCCCGACCGGATCGCGGCGGAACTGGCGGCCACGGGCGCGGACATCGTCGCGGTGTACGCCGCCAATCAGTTCAGCGTAGCCTACTATCCGAGCGCGATCTGGCCCATGCACCCGAACCTGAAAGGCCGCGACTACTTTGGCGAAGTGTCGTCGCGCCTGCAGGCCCAGGGGCAGAAAGTCATCGGGTATATCAACTGGCTGGAATCCCGCCACCCGGAATGGTATGTGGTCCCAATGGGCGGGAAACCGGAGACCGAGTACCCGCTGGCGTCTTGGGCCGCTCCGGACAATCCGGACTGGCGCGTCCAGCGGGTGCCGGGCGGCTCGTGGCGTTTTGCGTGCATCAATTCCCCCCGGCGGGCGCAGGTAGTCGCGGTAGCGCGCGAAATCATCGAGCGGTATCATCCCGACGGGTTTCACCTCGACATGTTCTTCAACAGCGGCGTGTGCGTGTGCGGTTACTGCCGTCCTGCGCTCGAGAAAATCTGCGGTACGAAAGAGATCACGCAAGAGGCCATCAGCGCCAACTGGCGGGAGTTCATTGACTGGCGAAGCGAATGCAGCGCGTCACTTATTGGCGAGGTATCGGCCGTGCTGCGCGAGCACGGCGTTTTCGCCGCCCACAACGGCCAGAACCCCATCTGGTTGCCGCCCATTTACGGGTTCGATGAGAACTGGCTGCCTCACCTGGACCTCTATGTGTCGGAGATCTTCTTTGATCTGCACGCGTCAGACTTGACGATGCGTTGGCACCGGGCGATCGGGAAACCGTCGTGCGAACTGCTGACCTCTTCATCGCCGAACCACGCTCATCTGTCCGTGCCGCTGACCGCATGGCAGATCAGCGCAGCGAGCGCGAAGGCCAACGGCTGCAACGTGCTCGGCCCTTGTTGTGTGGGCGCCTATCCGGACACCACCAGCTCCAAGCGCCTGCTCGAGACGGTTCGGAAAGGCCTGGATTTCTTCATGGAGGACGCGGACCTGCACGCGGACTCCGAGCCCGCGGCCAAAGTGGCGCTGGTGTTCTCTTGGGCCACGCGAAGGTATTTCCGCGAAGGGCGGATGGACTGGTCGCAGGAACTCGACGGATGGTCCCGGGTACTCATCGAGGAGCACATTCCCTTCGAAATCGTGGTGGCCGAGAAGGTCAGCTCCGCGGAGGATTTGAAGGCGTACGACCTGCTTATACTGCCGAATACGGCGTTCGTGAGCGACACATTTTGCGCGGCCGTGGACGCGTATGCGCGCGCGGGCGGCCACGTGCTGGCCACGGGTGAGATGTCGCTGGGAGACGAGAGGGGCTTTCCCCGCCCCGACTTTGCTCTGGCGAAACTGTTCGGTCTGACCCGCAAGGGAATGGTCGAAGGCCCCTTTGCGATGGAAGGCCCGGTCGAGCCCGAACCGGCATCAGGCGTGTTTCAGCAGGTAGTTGCGTCGGGTGAAGTGCTGGCGCGCCATATCGCCACGGACCCCGCCGGGTCCGTGGCGGGATATATGGATCCCTTCCCTATGAAGCCCACGCAATGGCCGGTGGCCGTAACGAAGAAGTCGGGCAAAGGACATGTCTTGTACGTGGCGTTCGGATTGGGCCGCTATTACGCGCTGCATAACCTCACCCATGCCCGCGACCGCATGGCAGACTATATAGACCAGCTCCTGCCGCAGCGGCAAGTGATTGTGGAGGCCCCGAGAAGTCTCGAGGTCACGGTGTGGCGCCAGAACACGCCCGAACGAACCATCATCCACCTGGCCAATCGGACCCATTCGGCACACGACATGCCCCGCGTACACGAGATTCCCGCCTTGCGCGAGATCAGGGTCGAGTTGGAGAGCCCCTGCCCCGCTCCACGAGTGACGTGCAGGGGCGCTGCGGCAACCGTGATGCTCGAGAAGAAAAGGCTCATCGTGCGTATCGACAGGCTGGAGGTCTATGCTGCGGTTGTGGTCGAGCCGGCCGAGAAGGCGTAGCGCGGCTCTTGCGCATCCAAGCCGGCAGCGAGTGCGAGATGGGGGCGCGCGGGTCCCATCACTCGGCTGAAGCATTAGCGCGAGCGTTGCTGACGTGCCGCAGCGCGGCACACCCCGGAAGCATGATATAGTAGATGCCTGACGCCGCGGGCGGAGAAGAGAAGGCAGCTTGGGGTTCGGTGCGGTTCTGCCTTGGATGGGGCGGCGCATCAAGCCATGGTCAAACAGAGACAGGAACAGACCACCGCTTTCGACACTTCGGAGGCGCGGGCAGTAGCGAGTCTCCTGGCGCGGGCGGATATCCGCATTTGCGGCGACCGTCCCTGGGATATCCAGATACATGACGGGCGCACATTCAGCAGGGTCTTAAGCCGGGGTTCGCTGGGTCTGGGCGAATCGTACATGGAGGGCTGGTGGGATTGCGGCGCGCTTGACGAATTCTTTCACCGCGTTCTTTCGGGAGAGATTCATCGGGGTCTGTGGAACTGGCCCCTCCTTCTGGGATTCATTAAGGCCTGTTTGTTTAATCGCCAGCGGAGATCGCGCGCCTTTGTGATAGGCGAACGGCACTATGACATCGGAAATGAACTCTACAAGGCCATGCTCGACCGGCGCCTCGTGTATTCGTGCGGGTACTGGAGATGCGCGTCGACCCTGAATGACGCTCAAGAACACAAGCTCGAAATGATCTGCAGGAAGATCGGGCTGCAACCGGGGATGCGGCTCCTGGACATCGGCTGCGGTTGGGGCTCTTTCGTAAAATATGCCGCGGAGAAGTACCGCATCGAGGCCGTCGGAACAACCGTGTCAAAGGAACAGTTTGCGCTGGCGAAAGAGCTGTGCGACGGACTGCCCATCGAACTCTGCCTGAGCGACTATAGAGATCTCAATGGGCGTTTCGACCGGATTGTGTCATTGGGCATGATCGAACATGTGGGATACAAGAATTACCGGGGCTACATGAAGATCGTTCACCGCTGCCTCGCTGACCACGGTTTGTTCCTGCTTCAGACAATCGGCACCTTGCGCAGCACCACTTCGACCGACCCCTGGATCGAGAAGTACATATTCCCCAACTCGATGCTTCCATCCATAAAGCAGTTGGCAAAGGCCACGGAGGGCCTTTTCGTGACGGAGGATATCCACAATTTCGGCGCGGATTACGACAAGACACTGATGGCATGGTGGCGCAATTTCAACGAGCATTGGGCTGACTTCGAAAAAGACTACAACGAACGGTTTTGCCGGATGTGGAAATACTATCTCCTGAGTTGCGCGGGATCGTTCCGAGCGCGGTGGAATCAACTGTGGCAGATTGTCTATTCGAAGCAAGGTGTGCCCGGAGGATACGCCGCCGTCCGCTAGTTGTGCTTCGGGCAGCACAAGAAGGTCCATGGAGACCCCGAACTCACGCCCGTCTGCGGCGTTGCTGCGGAGTTCTTCACCGGCCGGCGGCGAACACCCGCGTCAAATGGCGTTGCCCGTTTTCCCCAGGAAGACCACGTAGTTCTTGCCGTATTTCTTCGCGCATTTCGGGCACGTCGTATACCACATATACCATTTCTTAATGGTTTGGTCTTTGCTCTTGGCAAAAAGCTCGAAGTCTTTGCACCATTTGCCCGTGTCTTTGTAAGGACCTTCGTAGACCTTGCACAGGAATTTGCCGCTGAGCGTGACGTTTTGCGCGTCGGGAATCGCTTTGTCTACGGCAAGATAGACGTCCATGTTCCACTTCGAGGTGTGGTCAGACAGGCATAGCCGGTCGGGCATAGTGGCGCCGGCATTCCGCACCTGCCTGTCCAGCGCCCTCATGACTTTGCCGAAGCCGAATGGCATGTACAGGAATGTGAAAACACGGTCTTTGATGAACTTCTTGTCGTTCCACTCGACGATTTTTCCATCCCAAGGCGCCGGGTCAAACTCTGGACAACAGATATCCTCTTGCATGGCACCACCCTCCTGCGAGCGAGTCAGCCTTAATCCTAGTCGCGTCGGCTCGTGGCGTCAATAGGAGGGGTCCAAAGCGAAAGAAATCCTCGTAGACTATGGGTATCGGGCTGAAAAACTCGGATCTGAGCAACTGCACATGCGAAACGCTCAATCTGGACGGCATATGGCATGTAAGAATAGGATCATGAAGGGGTATTGACGCCCTGCCCCGGCCATTGGGTGCGGTTCGCCACGGCCCCAAAGGAAAATTGCGCGAGGGACTGACATCATGGCTATGACACGACGCGATTTCGTCAAGACGGCGGCTATAGGAGCAGCAGGGATAGCCGCCACGGCAAAGACAGGGGCGGCCCAGACCCCGGCCATTGCTCCGGCCGCTGGAGGGGCCGGGTACGATTACCGTATCGCCTTCGGCGCGTGGATCAACGATATGCGGCTCGAGCCGCTGCCGCTCGAGAATTGGCCCGCGCCCCAGATGGACGATGAGACCGTTCGCAGTACAATTGCGGCGCTCGAGCTTCAGAGCCGGTCGGGATACACGCATCTCGACGCGTGGGGCTTCTTTGTCACGCACGGCTGGCCGCTGAACCTTGGCGCCGGCATCGATGAGACCCGCAAGCGGAACGTTCGAAAGATTATCGACGCCGCCCACGAACGGGGCATGAAGATCATCTATGGGATGGGGACGTACAGTTGGGGTTACGAGGAAATCATCAAGAACGACCCTTCCCTGGCGGCCAGGCTTCCCGACGGCACACCGTTGCAGACGGCCATGTGCGACGCCAACCCCAAGTCCTTCGAGTGGGTGAGCCGCATCCTTGATTTCGTGCTGACGGAATTTGACATGGATGGCGTGCACCTCGAGTCGTTCGATCAGGGCGGTTGTTGCTGCACGCAATGCGCGGGCGGACCCGAAGGCGTGGTAGGCTACCATTGCCGCATCAACACCAAGACGGCCGACTATATCCGCAGCAAGTGGCCGAACAAACTCATCAACGTCATACCCATCGGCTGGGTCGGTCCCAAGCAGCGCTTCACGGCGGAGCACAAAGCGATGATCATCGAGATGAGCCGCCACATCGACGGATTCTACGACCAGGGATGGAAGGGCACGTACGTGGCCGACGACGAAAGGGCACAGTTCGTCAGAGACCTGCACTGCGCGTACGGCACGTCAGGCGCGTTGTGGCTGTACCCGTCGCACCGTTTCGACCGCACGTCCTACTTCCTGCCCTACACCAAGCGGCAGGGCGCGGGGATCAAGAAGCATTTCGAACAGGGCGCGCGCGGATGCATGTACTACCAGGGTCCGGCGAACAATCCGGGCGTCGAAGTGAACGTTGCTTTTGGCGGGCGCATTCTAAAGGAGCCTGGCCGCGAGTTGCGCGACGTGCTGGCCGAAACCCTCGGCGAACTTTATCGTCCAAGGAATGCCGCCGCGCTCGACAAGCTCGCCGACATCTTCGAGCGTGCCGAGGATGCCTATTTCGGTCAATGGGTGATGGACGATCACTTTGACACGGCCATCGGCGGACCCCCCGGAGAATTTTATATGGACGGCCTGTTCGGGACGTCTCCTGGTCCGGCGGCTTTTATGTCCGCCGAGCATTACCTGAACGCCGCGGGCCGGGCTGGGTACAAAGAGGGCCTTGAAGCCGTCCTGCGCGATTTCCTGTCGATCGAAGGCGAGTTCAAAGACGCCGCGCGGGTGGCGGCGCTCAAACGCTCGATCATCGTGTCGCTGACGATTCTGAATACCATTATCTCCTGCAAGGGGTGAGGTTTCGAACAGAGCCCCGGCGCCGTTGCCGAAGCGCTATGGTCGAGTCTTGGCGGGCCGCCGGAGCTGGACGCCTGGTTCGAGCGTATCGTGGCAGTCTTGTCGGGCAAATACGGCGCGGCAGCTGTGCGGGAAGGCCGTACCGCTCACTGGCGGAAATGAACCCCTCACGCGACGGGCATCTTCTTTCACGGCGGTAAAACACGCCGCGCCACCCAGCACTCCTGCCCGGACCCGCCTCCGGAAACCGAAGCGCCCCCCGGTCTGCGCGGTACGGCGCAATACAGGAACCTGGCGCAAAACCGAACGCCGGGTTCGGCCCCCATACCTACGATGCGGCTTCGTCGATCACTCCGGCAAAGGTTTGCCCTTTGTTTCCGGCGCGAACGGCAGCACGGCGATGCCGAGCACGAAGGCCGACGAGATCGCAAGAGCAGCTTTCTGAATGCCGATGGCCGCGCTCAGTTGGCCAAAGAACGCCGGCGACGGGGCCGAAAGGTACCGCGCGACGTTGTAGCAGAACCCCGTTCCCGTGGCGCGCAAGCGCGTGGGGAACAGCTCGGGGAAGTACACCGTGAACCCGCCCAGCAACAGCAGCAGGACGAAACCCATGCCAAAGAAGAACACCAAGGCCATATGGTACGTATTGGCGAAGAAGAAGGTGGCCGGAATCTCGACGGCGCACCCCAGCAGGGCGATGAGGAAGGCCGGGCGCCGCCCGATTCGCCGCGCCAACCACCCGAATGCCAGCGCGCCGAACATGCCGCCGAAGTTCTGCAGCATTCCGGCGTAACTGACGCGTCGCTCAATAAGGCCCGGGTCCAGGTTCTGCGCGCTGAGGGTAGCCCGCAACAGTTCGGGCGTCCACGTGCTGATGCCCCAGAACCCGATTACGCCCACCGCTGCAAGTGCGACGCCCACCAGGGTGTTCCGGCGCACCGTCGGCTCGGTGAACAAGGCCACGATCGACCCCACCTGCCGGCGTTCGCCCTTCGCTTTGGCCTCGCGTGCGCGAGCGCGCGCCGCCTGCCAGGCCTCGGGCTCGCGGACGAACGCAAAAATCACCACCACAAGCAGCGCCGGCAGAATGCCAATCGCAAACACCCAGCGCCAAGCCTGCTCGACGGGCAGGTAGGACGTCATAATAAGGTTGATGACGCCCGCGGCCACGTTGCCCAGTGTCGAAGACGCCTGAACAACGCTCAGGGCGGTGCTTCGCGCATGCGCCGGGAACGATTCCGCCACAAGCGCCGCCCCCGCCGCGAACTCGCCGCCGACGCCCAGGCCGGTCAGGAACCGGAAGAGCGCAAACTGCCACCAGTTCTGCGACAGGCCGCTGAGCCCCGTAAACAGGGCGTACACCAGGATCGTGAGAGCCATGGTGCGGGTCCGGCCCAGCCGGTCGCCCACCATTCCAAAGATCAGCCCGCCCGTCGCCCAGCCGAGGATCAGGCATGTTTGCGCATAGCCGATGTATGTGCTCACCTCGGAATTGGGCACGGTAAGCGGAAGCAGGTCGCGCAGGGCATGCTGCTTCACAAAGACGTACAGCCACTGGTCCATCGTGTCGAACGACCAGCCAAAGCAAGCCACGGCCAATACCAAGTAGTGATAACCGGTAAGGCCCTGGTACCAAGGCTGCCGCTCCGTGAGGTCAACACTTTGTGTCATGATATCCCCCTTCAGCCCCCGCGACGCCCAGAGAAAAAACATCCGCACCGCGCGACTACTGGTCACAAGTATAGGAAGTCTAAACCATGCGCGGGGGCGGAAACAACCTCCCTTATCTTGGCTGTCAAACCACATTAGAAATGTCCTCAGTCTTATCTCGTTAGAAATGTCCTCTTTTCCGGGGTTGCGTGCCGGTGTTATCCAAGGGTTGTGG
>Ga0116185_1001942_pt1 | contig 19864 bp, 14 predicted proteins | sample AD_JPNNA7_MetaG_FD_89754 | JGI IMG/M metagenome (GOLD analysis project Ga0116185, IMG submission 89754) | Active sludge microbial communities of municipal wastewater-treating anaerobic digesters from Japan - AD_JPNNA7_MetaG | ecosystem: Engineered > Bioreactor > Anaerobic > Digestate | place... | reverse complement strand
TCGAAACAGGGAATAAGTTATAATGAAATTTTAAACCACTATTATCCGGGAACAAAAATTATTTTAATTAATGATTAATTCTAAAACTCAAATTTATCTCGCTTCAAAATCTCCCAGAAGACGAAAACTATTGAAGCAATTAAATCTTAAATTCAAATCATTCGGTATTGATATAGATGAAACTGTAAAAAGAAATGAAAACCCTTCCAATGCTGTTGTCAGGCTTTCAAGAGAAAAATTAGAAATTGCAAAACGGAAAAAACTTAATGGAATAATAATTACCGCTGATACAATTGTTGTTTTAGGAAAGAAAATTTTAGGAAAACCCAAAAATGAAAAAGATGCATTTGATATATTAAAATTGCTGAGCGGACGCACTCATATAGTTTATACAGGTTTCTCTGTCTATAATTCAATCAATCAAAAAACAATTTCTGAATATGAAAAAACTGAAGTTACTTTTCGTAAACTTTCTGATCAGGAAATTCTTGAATATATTGCATCAGGCAGTCCAATGGATAAAGCCGGTGCTTATGGAATACAGGATGATTTTGGCGCTGTGTTTATTAAAAAGATCAACGGATGTTATTATAATGTAGTTGGTTTACCTTTGGCAAAATTATATCATGCATTATTAAGGATCCTTTAATGCTTAAACTGCTGCACAAGAAAATTTTATTATCCATTGCTCTTGCTGCAATTATCTATCTTGCTTTTATTATCTATGCTGATTATCAGAAGATTATTCAGTCTTTCAGCAGATTTAATTGGTGGTTAATGCCTGCTTTATTAGCTCTTTCACTTGGTAATTATTTTACCAGATTTTTGAAATGGCAGTATTACCTTAAACTAATTAAAGTAAGTCTGAAAATACTGGATTCACTTGCAATATTTTTATCGGGATTAGTAATGAGTGTTACACCCGGTAAAATGGGAGAATTGTTAAAATCATATCTTGTAAAACAGGTTAATAGTACTTCTATAAGTAAAACTGCACCAATAGTTTTTGCTGAAAGGATCACAGATTTTTTAGCTTTAACATTATTAGCAGTATTAGGTGCTTATTATTTTAATTACGGAAAAGTCATTGCTATAATAATTTTAGGGATAATAATAATTGGAATTATTATCCTGACTAATAGGAAAATATTTGAAATTATCATTCACCTTGCATCAAAGATAAATTTTCTGAAAAAGCATGTGCAGAAAATTCAAAACATATATGATTCTTCTTCCACATTATTATCGATTTTTCCGCTTATAAGTATGACAATTCTGAGTGCATTCTCCTGGGGGCTAGAAGGTTTAGGCTACTATTTGGTTATTTCAAATTTCAATTCCGGTTTCAATTTGCTATGGTCATTATTTAGTTACAGTTTTGCAACAATTGTCGGTGCAATTTCAATGCTGCCCGGCGGATTAGGAGTAACAGAAGGTTCATTAACATTGATGTCTGTTCAACAAGGACTTTCGCAAAACGATGCTACTGCATCAACATTTATCATCAGAGTAGTTACACTATGGTTTGCTGTTTTAATCGGGGCTATTGGATTGATGATTTATCAAAGAAAGTTTGGCAAAGAAATATCATTTGAAAATGATTGATTATTACTTGATTTATCAATCATTGGAAGAAGATACAGGGAATAAACATATAATTTTTAAAATTAACCAACGAAATTGACACATAAACACCGCTTTTCCTTGATTTTACAAAGCCCTATTGATATATTTTGACAGGTAATTTTATAATGAAAGGAGTTTGATATGTCACGTGATAATAATCTCGCCAAAGGTTTTTTAATTGGGTTTCTTGCTGGTGGAACTGTAGGTGCAATTGTTGCATTGCTAACAGCTCCGAAAAGCGGTAAAGAACTTAGGGCTGATATAAAATTGAAATCCGAAGAATATTTAGATGAGGCTGAAAAGTATCTTGCTGAAGCAAAAGACAAAGCAAGAGAACTGATCAATGAAGGCAAAAAGAAATCTGAAAGAATAATACTTGAGGCAAAAGCTAAATCAGAAGATATTTTGAAGGATGCAGAAAAGATTTTTAAAGATGCAAAAGTAAAAACAACAGATGCCCTTCAAACAGGAAAAGAGAAAATTGAATCTGAAGCCGAAAGGATTAAATCTTCTGTTAAAGCAGGAATTGATGCATATAAAGAAGCAAAAAATTCGTAAAGCACATTTATGGATGTAGTACAAATCTTTACAGTAATATTAATTGCTTCTGCTTCTGCACTTTGTATTGCACTGATTTTCTATTTAAATAAAATAGTAAAATCAGTGCAGTCCGTTGATAAGAATATTAAAGAGCTTACAACCAACCTTAAGCCGCTTATTCAATCATCTCTTGAACTTTCCGAAAATTTAAGTCGCATAACATCTGATGCTAAAGAACAATTAAAAATTTCCAGATCAGTTATAAATGATGTAAGAGAGCGTGCTGATAAAATTCTGAATTTTGAAAGTAAAGTCCGAAATGGTATTGAGGATGCTGTTATGCCCTTAGTTAATAACTTAAATGCGATCGGAAAAGGAATTGATACATTTTGGAGAAGTTTTAAAAGAAAGTAATCGTTTTTATTCTCACCTTTAATTTATTAGGAGGAATCCCTTGAAAGAATATGGACCTGAATCAATACGTAATATAGCATTTATTGGACATGGTGGAAGTGGTAAAACTTCTTTATCAGAAGTATTGTTATATACTGCCGGAGAGATTAATCGTATAGGAAACGTACTGGAAGGTAATACAGTATCAGATTATACCTCAAATGAAATTGAAAAACAGATATCTATCTCAACTTCCCTGATGCACATTGAATGGAACGGAAAGAAAATAAACATCCTTGATACACCCGGTTACTCTGATTTTATGGGTGATGTAAAATCGGCTCTTAAAGTTTGTGATACTGCAGTTATGATAATTAAATCTGCCGAGGGAGTTGAAGTTGGCTCTGAAGTTACAGGGAAATTTGTTAATGAATTAAAATTACCATCTGCAGTGGTTATAAATAAGGTTGATAACGAACATTCAACATTTGAAGAGACACTTGAAAAAGTAAAAGACAGATTAACTTCAGGTGCTATCGTTGTTACGTTTCCTGTTTTAGAGGGCGTTAACTTTAATGCAGTTGTTGATGTTATTAAAATGAAAGCCTTTACTTATGGTGATGCCGGTTCAAAAAAAGTAACCGAAGGTGAAATACCTGCTAATCTTAAAGCAAAAGCTGATGAATATAGAACCCAACTGATTGAAAAAATTGCTGAAAGCAGTGAAGAGTTAATGAATAAGTATTTTGAAGAAGGATCATTATCAGATTCTGATATTGAAACCGGACTCAAAGCCTCAATAATCAGCAGAAGCTTATCTCCTGTGTTTGCAATCTCAGCTAATAAAGTAGTTGGATTAAATAATTTTCTGGATTTTGTAACACAGTATTTCCCTTCGCCATTGGATCGTGGCGGAGAAGAAGCAAAATTATCCGGTAAAGATGAGAAAGTTTTAGTAAAACCTGATCCTGCTGGTGAACCTGTGTTGTTTGTTTTTAAAACTGTGGCTGAGCAGCACGTTGGTGAGCTTTCATTGTTCAAAGTTTATTCCGGTAGCGTTAAAGCAGGTTTAGATTTGATAAATGAATCTAATGGTAAAACAGAAAGATTAAGTCAGCTATCAATATTAAATGGCAGAAACAGAAAAGATGTTACTCAATTAGTTGCCGGAGATCTTGGTGCAGTAGTTAAACTGAAAGATACACATACGAATAATACATTAGCATCAAAAAGTCTATCTGTAGTTATTGATGAGATAGAATTTCCTGAAGCTGTTATAAGAAGTGCTATCTTACCGAAAGCAAAAGGCGATGAAGACAAAATTGCATCCGGATTACATACTCTGCACGAAGAAGATCCTTCATTCTTTGTTAAATATGATCCTGAAATTTCACAAACAGTTATTTCAGGACAAGGTGAACTTCAACTTGCTCTTGCTGCAAAAAGATTAAAAGAAAGATACAAAGTAGATGTTGATCTTGTTGAGCCAAGAATTCCGTACCGCGAAACTATTAAGGGCAGAGTGGATGATGTAGAATACAAGCATAAAAAACAATCAGGCGGAAGAGGGCAGTACGGTCACGTTCATTTTAAAATGGAACCACTGCCAAGAGGAGCAGGATTTGAATTTGTTGATGCAATTGTTGGTGGTGTTGTTCCGGGTAGATTTATTCCCGCAGTTGAAAAGGGTATAGCTGAAGTTATGAGCAAAGGTGTTCTTTCAGGCAATAAAGTAGTGGATGTTAAAGTTACATTGCATTTTGGGTCTTATCACGATGTTGACTCTGATGAAATGTCCTTTAAGCTGGCTGCTATTCAATGTTTTAAGAAAGGTTTCCTGGAGTGTAAACCTTGTCTGCTTGAACCAATTTATGAAGTTGAAGTTATTGTTCCTGATGAATATATGGGCGATGTAATGGGCGATATATCCAGCAAACGCGGTAAAATTCTGGGTATGGATTCTGACGGACAATTTCAGATAATTAAAGCTCTTGTTCCTTTATCTGAACTTCATAAATATTCTTCACAATTACGAAGCTTAACTCAGGGAAGAGGAGTTCACAAACGAAAATTCTCTCACTACGAAGAAGTGCCTAAAGAAGTTGAACAAAAAGTAATTGATGAGTATAACAAATCAAGAGAAGAAGATAAATAATATTTGTGAGGCTGCCTTATTAAGTGTCATTCCGAATTTAATTCGGAATCTGATAATTAGATTTTGAACTGATAATAAAATCTGAAACGATCCGGCGGAAGCGAACAGGTTAACAAAAATTGAATTTTAAGACAGCCTCTTTTTTATTAGGTAAATAAATGAAAAAACTTTGGTCTCCCTGGCGTTCAAAATATATTGAATCATTCAACTCAGATCCTGATCCATCCAAATGTATTTTTTGTCAGATAGCCGCTTTAGATCCGAATGAACCAGATAACCTGATTGTTCACAAAGATAAATATACATTTACTTTGATGAACCTTTATCCATACAATAACGGTCATCTAATGATTGTTCCATACAGACACACAAGTGACTTTACAAGTCTGAGCAAAGAAGAATATTCCGAATTAATGAAAAATTTACAACTTGCACAGCAGGCATTGTTAAAAGTTATGAATCCGCACGGTTTTAATATTGGCGCTAATATTGGTAGAGTTGCCGGTGCCGGGATTGAAGATCATATACATTTTCATATTGTTCCGAGATGGAATGGGGATTCCAATTTTATGCCCGTGATTGGTGAAGTTAAAGTCATCTCTCAGGACCTTCAGGAAACTAAATCCAGATTAATCCAGGCTTATTCAGAGTTATTAAAGTAAAATAATTCGTTCATCATTTATTCAAAAAAAATTACAGAGGTAATTTGAAAAACCTATTAATTCTTTTATTTGCAGCCATTGTATTTTATGGTTGTGATACAAAAATAGCCAAACCAATTGACGGCAAAACAACTCCGCTTGTTTTACGTGATGGATTATTATATCCTGACTCAACTTCGCAGGTACCTTTTACCGGCAGGAATAAATCAAGAGCGCTGGAGCAATTTGTTGAGTATGATGTAGTTAACGGGATTAAAGAAGGAGATTTTATTATTTATTTTCCAAACCAGCATGTTGAGATGATAGGGAAAATGTCAAATAATCTGAATGTTGGTGAGTGGAAATATTACAGACCGGACGGTTCATTAGAAACAGTTGGAAATTATGTTAATGATATTCCATCAGGAAACTGGACTTGGTATTATCCCAATGGAAAAATTGTTGAAGAAGGTGTTTACAAAGATGGTAAACGTGATGGTAAATGGATAAGTTATGATTCAACCGGCGCTCAATCAATTATCAGAACTTACAAAGAAGATAAATTGATTGATTCTATATTAGTTGCAGAAAACAAAAAATCTTCCAAATAATACCTGCTTGATTTAAGAAAGATTATACACTATTTTTGTGCGCCAAAAAATTTGGGCCCATAGCTCAGTTGGTTAGAGCATCTGACTCATAATCAGAGGGTCGGTGGTTCAAGTCCATCTGGGCCCACAATAAACCTCAGGATCTTTTGATTTTGAGGTTTTTTTTATTGCCTGCTAAAAAACTTATTGTTAATAAATAAAAAAAATAATTACAAAATTTGCTGTGGGGAAGTAACAAGAATATAAAAGACAATTCTAATAGCCTTTTGACTGTTGTTCTTTAACCATTCTTTTAGTTTAAACGATCAGGTAAACGAAAATAATTACGACACGAAGCTATTGCTCCATCATTAATTCTTTATATGTTTTTTCAATAGTTTTTATTTCGTCATTATTAAGAGATACAAATTCTTTTTCACGAGCTCTGTTGGATAAAGACCCGTTGTTTTGTTCAAGGAATCGAATCAATAATGCAACAGTTTTATCAGGCATCTGAAAATGATCATCCAGCCATATCTTCATTCTGTCATATTTTTGTAAATAGGATACTTCATCAGGGATAATTTTACTTATTGTATATTCAACACAATCAAACAGGAATTCAGAAGGGAGTGTTGCATCAAAATAACGGTAATAATCAATAGTATCGTTTAATACTTCAACATTATTGTCTTTCGTTTTTCTCCATTCAATAAAATCCAGTAATGGATGAGAATAATTTTGCAGTACATTTTTATAATCTTCGATCTTTTCTAAAATTGCAGCAGATACCGGAAATACCATTCCCTGCGGAGTATATTTCATTACAGATAATAAATGATGAATAAGATAACGATGAATTCTACCATTACCATCTTCGAACGGATGAATAAAAACAAAGCCAAAAGCAATTTTTGCAGCAGTTAAAACAGGATGAAAATTGTTCGTTTCCAACAGTTTTGCAGTATTAAGTAAACCATTCATCAGAGTATCCAGGTTTTGCCATCGGGCAGAAATATGTTCAAGAATAGGTTCACCGGTCTTAAGATCATGCTCTCCAATAAAACCACCTTCAGTTCTGTAGCCTATTTTAACAAAGCGACTATCGCCTATAACGATATGCTGAAGACGCAGAAGTTCATCTTTAGTTAATTGTTTACTACCAGCCTGACCAATTGCCTGACTCCAACGTACAGCCCTGCTGTGAGAAGGACTTTCACCTTCTATAGTAAATGAAGCTTTTGAATCTTTTAACAGAAGGAAAGCAGAAGTACGGAGCAATATATCTTTATGAACTTTTTTGATCGCGGCATTTGTTTTTTCAGTCAGATTAGCTTCAATATACTTTTCCAGTTTAGGTGTTTTAAAAACAAGCGGACAAAAATCGACAGTTCCGGGCAAATTATTTTTAATACGATGTCTGCTGGAATTTATACTGACAGGGGAAACATATTGAAGTTTTTCATCTACCAGCGGTACATAATTACCTTCTTTCAAATCATCAACTGATAATAGTTTCAGCATCAACCATTCATATAAAAACCAAATCTTTCTGGTATAAATGCTCAGGGGTTCCTTTTTTATCCACTCTTCAATAGCAGTCTGATCTAGTTGATCAAATAATTTTTTGAAGAATAAAAGATTTATACCCTCATATTTTAGTGCAAAGACTAAATGATTATAAAGAGTATCCTGTGGTTGATGTTTTACAGTATAAACATTCCATCCATCAACCGAATATTTCTTATGTTTTTCACTTATCAATGAAAGCTTGTTTGGTAAAGGCACCTTTAAGTTTAAGGCATCAATAAGAATCCCATATCCAACCAAATTTCCCTGTTCAGGAGCTTCTCTTTCGTGAAAAACATTTATGGATCGTGAAAAACGTTTATTATTCATAGTATTTTCTGAAAAATATTTATAGCAAAAATATATGAAAAACGTTTAAAGTCAATGAAAAATATATATTAACTGTAATGTTTTATGAAAAATATTTATCAGATGTGAAAAACGGATAAATAATATGATTAGTCGGTATGATTTAATGTAAATTATGAGAAACGGCTGTCAGAAAAAGAAAATTGCGTTTTCTGACCCACCCCTTCATCCCCTCCGGGAAGGGGAAAACTACGTTTTAAAAAGTTTATGAGTAATAAATTGAATGTTAAATCAAAACTAATAATTTTACTTTGAATCATCTTTTCTGAATTTGTTTAAGAAAACTTAGGAATGAGTTTATGAATTATGATGTTAAACAAAAACCTGAAAGAAAAATAAAGTTAGTTGGAATTTTTCATACAATATAATTACTTAATCAATCTTTAATAAAAAAAAGCGTACAGTCCCCTCTTGGGAGGGGCGAGGGGTGGGTCAATAGCAAGCGTACGAAATACTATTAAATCATATATCAAAAAAGCTTGCGCTGATTTATCTGCACTTATACTCGAAGGAAATATTAGAATTAAAGTTTTACTTTAGTTAATTTTGAATTAATCCGGTTGATAGATTTTGAGAGGTTATTTAATATTGGCACAGATCAGATTCAAAAGCGAGTTGGTGGAACTTTTATAATTAAGGATTTAAAATAAAAACATAATATAAAAATTAAGATTAACTTAATGATTGACACCAAAATAAAGCTTATACAAGAATACCTGAAGAAAGTTAAATCTGCTAATAAAGAGCTTACCAAGAAGGAAGCTTTTAAAGATTTACTTAACCGCTTATATGCTGATGATAAAGAAATAATCAGACTGATTGATAAAATTACCCTTGGCTCCGAAAGAACAATTCTAAATATTCCAAGAAAAGATAAAATTCACAGAGGCAGTGCTGATACACTTTTTAATAACATTATAATTGAATTTGAAAATGATCTTAAGATTACTCTTGATCATTCTAAAGAACAGCTTGCCGGCTATTTGCTTGGGCAGTTAAGATCAGGTGAAGGTTACAACTTTACTTTGATTGCATCAGATTTTATTAATTGGAAAGTATTTGTGCCTGATGTTAGTCAGCTTGAAGGAATTGAAAATCTTCAGGAACACGAGCTTGTTCTAAACGAAGTTAAGAGCTCAGCTTTTGTATTAAACGAAAGAAATACTGAAGAATTTTTCTATTGGATTGATCGGTTCCTTTTCAAAGAAGAAAAACTGAAGGCCACACTAAAGAGGATTGAAGAGGCTTTTGGATATCAAAGCTATGTTTTTATTGAATCTTTCCGTGAGTTGAACAAATGGTTTAATGAAGCGAAAAAATTTGGTGAAGTTCAGGTTTCTTATGAGCAGTGGAGTAAGTTTTTAAGTATTGCTTACGGAAGCTTTGATGCTCGTGATAATATTTTTCTGATACATACTTACCTTAGTGTTTTTTCAAAGATGCTTGCTTATAGTGTCGTTTCGAACGATGATTATATTGACGATACTGAACTAAGGTCTATTCTTGACGGAACAATATTTTACAAATATAATATCCGAAATTTTGTTGATAATGATTTCTTCCATTGGATAAATACGGAACGGAGTTTCAATAATCTGAAGAAAGTTTTTCGCCTTATTGCTCAGGAAATTTCCAATTTTGATTTTGAAAATGTTGATGAAGATGTTCTTAAAGGTGTCTATCAGGAACTGATTGATATTGATACAAGACATTCACTCGGTGAGTATTATACTCCGGATTGGCTTTGCGAAAGAATTGTTCAGGAGTTTAAGTTTAGTAAAACAGATAAGATATTAGACCCTGCTTGCGGAAGCGGTTCTTTTTTAAGAGCGGCAATTCACAGAGTTAAAGAACTTAATCCTGATATAACGGTTGAAGAGATTAACGATCAGATTTACGGAATTGATATTCATCCGTTGAGTGTTCAGATTGCTAAAACAACACTGTTGCTTGCACTTGGTAAAGAAATTATAAATGCAAAGAAACCGATTTACCTTAACATAATTCTTGCAAACACACTGCTTGCACCTGAAGGTGTTCAGAATCTTTTTGGAAATGAGTTTCTTTTAAACATTGATAAAGAAAAATATCACTTAACCACACAAATACTTGAAGATGTTAATTTGTTTGATGAAGCACTTGGCATTTGCGATGATCTTGCAGAACAAACAATGGGAAGGAAAGAATCCGCCTTAGGCGGAGAAGAAGTATTTGAAAATATTTTCAGAAAACATTTTGAAAAGAGCGGAAATAAATCCGGCGCAAATAAACAAGTAATAGAAAGCTTTTATAAAATTTATCTTGGATTGAAAGCGGTTAAAGAGAAGGGTAGAGACAGCATCTGGAAATTTATTGTTCAGAACCTTTACAAACCATATTTTCTTGCAGGCAAGTTTGATTATGTAATTGGCAATCCGCCCTGGTTTACTTATAGCTCAATAAGGAATGAAGATTATCAGAATATACTTAATGCTTTGGCTGATAAGTATGAAGTTAAGCCGGAAAAAGTTGCAAACTTTCCTCATCTTGAAATTGCTGCAATATTTTTGGCATACTGCAGCAGTTATTTTTTAAGCAAGCGAGGAAAAATTTCTTTTGTTTTACCAAGAAGTTTCTTTAGTGCTGATCACCATGATAATACGAGAAGCGGAAAAGCAATTGGATTTAAGCTTACTCAGATCTGGGATTTGAAAGATGTATCACCTCTTTTCAGAATTCCAAGTTGTGTTTTCTTTGCTGAACCTTCCAAAGCTGGAGAAAAAAAGAAGACTCCTATCTCTGGTTTACAAGGTAATATTTTTAACGGCAAACTTACAGAACATAATTGCAATCTTTTAAATGCAAAAGAAAGTATAACCGAAGAAGCTGTTAAGTGGTATTATATAAAACAAGGGAAAGCTTCTGCTATTTCTAATAAGAGAACGAAGAGTAATACAAATGAAAATCCTTATAAGAAACATTTTAAGCAAGGCGCTACTATTGTTCCAAGATGCTTTTATTTTGTTGAGCTGGATCAGGAAATTCCTAAAGATTTTGAGAACAGAATTATAAATATCAAAACTACCGAAGCAATTGAAGCTGATGCAAAAAAGCCCTGGAAAGGGTTGAAGTTTACTGGAAGGATTGAAAGTAAATTTATTTTCCGGACAGCATTAGCGAAAAGTATTTTACCTTTTGCTTTGTATAAACCTGATTTAATTGTGTTGCCAATATTAGTAGAAAAGAATAATGAGGGAAGAAAAAAAATAAAACTACAATCTTCAAAAGATTTAATGCAGGAAGGTTATTTGAACGCTTCTAAATGGTTTAATAATGTTGAAAACATCTGGCAGATTCATAGAACTGAAAAGAATAAAAATATAGCCAGCAAGGATTATTTAAACTGGCAGAATAAATTAATTGAACAAAATCTTGATGCTCCTTTCTTGGTTTTATATAATTCATCTGCAAAAGATGCCAATGCAACAGTGGTTGAACGAAGTAGATTAAACCTTAATTTTTTTGTTGAAAGTAAAGGTTATTGGTTCTCAACTTCTAATCGAAATGAAGCTTATTATTTAACTGCAATTTTTAATTCTAAAATTCCTAATGAATTGATGAAAGATTTTCAGACAAGAGGATTATTTGGTGCGAGAGATGTTCATAAAAAGATACTTGATATCTATTTCCCTCAATTTGATAAGAGTAATGAAATACACATACAACTTGCAGAGCTGAGCAAAGAAGCCCACAAAAAAGCTGAGAAATATTTACTAGACAATCCGCCACAAAAAGAACTAACAGCAACACGACTCGGCAAACTCCGTCTCGATATAAAAAAACATCTTGCCGCCGAGATGAAAGAAATAGATAAGTTGGTTAAAAAAGTGGTAGGGTGAAAAATGATTCAACAAGAGAAGAATTATTGAATGAAAAAGAACTAATTAAACAAGATGCAAAAACAAGAAGCAGAAGTATTATTAAGAAAGGTTCTTAACAATCAATCTGCTGAGTTCAGAGAAGGTCAGTGGGAAGCAATTGATGCGGTTGCTAACAGGAATAAAAAGCTTCTCTTAGTGCAGCGAACTGGTTGGGGTAAAAGCATTGTGTATTTTCTTTCCACAAAAATTTTGAGGGATAAAGGAAGAGGAATAACTTTAATTATCTCTCCTCTCCTTGCATTAATGCGTAATCAGCTTGATGCAGCACATCCGATAGGAATTAATGCAGTGACAATCAATTCCGCTAACACAGATGAATGGCAGGAGGTAATAAATAAAATCAAGTCCGATAATGTTGATGCATTATTAATTTCACCCGAAAGACTTGCAAACGAAAACTTTATTGAAGAAGTAATAATTCCGCTTGCTAGTAAAATTGGTTTGTTTGTTGTTGATGAAGCACATTGCATATCTGATTGGGGTCACGATTTCAGACCGGATTACAGAAGAATAATAAATGTTTTAAAAAATGTTCCTGCTAATATGCCTGTTCTTGCTACAACCGCAACTGCAAATAACCGGGTAGTAGATGATATTAATTCTCAATTGAAAGATCTCGAGATAAGAAGAGGAAATCTCTCGCGTGAGAGCTTGTATTTACAAAACATTATTCTTCCTGATCAGTCGCAAAGGTTAGCCTGGCTTGCAGAACAACTGCCGCAAATTTCCGGAACAGGAATTATTTATACATTAACCAAAAGAGATGCTGAATCAGTTGCGGGATGGTTAAGATTAAATAATATTAAAGCTGAAGCTTATTACTCAGATGTTAACAACGATGATTTTGATGATGTAAACGAATACAGAATTTCTCTGGAACAAAAATTACTTAAAAACGAAATTAAAGCTCTTGTTGCAACCTCCGCCTTAGGAATGGGATATGATAAACCAGATCTCGGATTTGTTATTCATTATCAGGCACCAGGTAATGTAGTGTCTTACTATCAACAAGTAGGAAGAGCAGGAAGAGCGATTGACAAAGCTTATGGAATACTTTTAACCGGGAAAGAAGATTCAGAGATTCACGAGTATTTCAGAAGAACTGCGTTTCCTTCTGAACCGGACATAATTAAAATACTTGATTTATTAAATGAGTCTGATGGTTTAACAATCAGGGAAATAGAAGGAAAACTTAATTATTCTTATGGGACAATTGAGAAAATACTTAAATCATTATCGGTTGAAAATCCTGCATCGGTAATAAAGGTTAAAAGCAAGTTTTATCGGACTCCTGTTCCTTTCAAAATTGATAAAGAACGAATTGAATTCCTTACAAACCGTCGAGTTAATGAATGGAAAGAGATGCAGGATTATGTGAGTCATAAAGAATGTTTAATGAATTTTCTTAAAAGGTCTTTAGATGATCCTGATAGTTCTGAATGTAATAACTGTCAGAATTGTAAACCAGAAGCAAGACTGCAGGTAAAAGTAAATGATAACTTAGTAATAGCTGCTTCCAGATATATTAAACAAAGTGAGATGCCGTTACAATTAAATAAGCAGGTTGCAAAGGATTCATTTCCAATTTATCAAATCAGCGGAACAATTTCTGCTAATCAAAGAGGAGAAGAAGGCAGAATATTAGCACGATGGGGTGATGCAGGCTGGGGATATATAGTAAAAGAATGTAAAGCTAATAATTATCTTTCAGATGAATTGGTTGAGGCATTAGCTGAAATGATAAATGAAAGATGGAAACCGAAACCTAAACCTGAATGGATAACCTGTGTTCCATCTTTAAATCATAAAGAACTTGTTCCGGATTTTGCGAAAAGACTATCTGATAGATTAAGGATACCATTCTATAATATCGTTAAAAAAGTTAAAAGTAATTCATTGCAGAAACTGATGCAAAACAGATACTATCGCTGTAATAATCTCGATGGTGCTTTTGAAATTGATAGTAATATTCCTGACACCCCTGTATTATTAATTGATGATATTGTAGATTCGGGATGGACATTAACAGTAATTTCGATATTATTAAGAAGAGCAGGCTCCGGACCTGTATTTCCGGTTGTGCTTGCATCTACAACATCAGGAAGTTAGAGAATGGAAAATCTTGATATAGAAAAACAATCAATACTTTTATTAACATCTTATTTTAAAAAGCCAGAGAAAGATGATGCAAATCCGCTTACACCAACCGAATGGAAAGTTTTTGCCGGCTGGTTAAAAGATCGGCGTTATTCACCCGGCAGCTTACTTTCCGAAGATGGTCCAAATATTATTGAAAGCTGGAGTGACAATAAAATTTCCAGAGAAAGACTGATAACTTTGTTAAAGCGTGGCGCACAAATGGGTTTGGCTTTAGAAAAATGGATGCGCGCCGGAATATGGATATTAACCCGTTCCGATCCTGAATATCCGCAAAAATTAAAAATTAAGCTTGGAGCAATTTCACCACCGGTGCTGTTTGGAGTTGGTAATAAAGAACTTCTTAATAAAACTGGGATTGCAATAATCGGGTCAAGAGACATAACTTTTGAAGATATTAATTTCAGTCAACAATTAGGAAAAACAATATCTGAAAATGATCGTTTGGTTATTTCAGGCGGTGCTAAAGGTGTGGATGAGGCTGCGATGCTCGGTGCCTTATCCGTTGATGGATATGCTGTTGGTGTTTTAGCTGATAGTCTTCTGCAAAAATCTTTATCACAGTTATACCGTGAGTATCTTGTTAAAAGAAAACTTGCATTGATATCCCCTTACTATCCCGAAGCAGGTTTTAATGTTGGCAATGCAATGGGCCGAAATAAATATATCTATTGTCTTTCTGAAGCTGCAATCGTTGTTCATTCCGGATTAAAAGGCGGGACTTGGACAGGTGCATTAGAAAATCTGAAGAAAAAATGGGTGCCACTCTACATAAAAGTAAATAATGATAAGAATGCAGGAAATCTCTCACTCATTAAGGAAGGAGGAAAAGCAATAGAAGATAATATGGATATTAATTCTTTTATAAGTGGTATAATCGCGAAAAAGGAATTTGTTTCAGAAGATTATAAAATTACTGCAGTTCATGAGTCTAAGTCAGACATCATTTCAAAATCAGAATCACAAACAGAATTAAAGCCAGAAGTAACAGATAAAGAATTGACCTCAATAAGTTTTTATGATTTATTTTTAATAAAGCTGAAAAATATAATGAAGGATAAAGAACTTAAACTAAAAGAAATAAAAAATAGTATTGATATTAATCCTTCACAGTTTAATGATTGGTTAAAAAAAGCTGAAGCTGATGACATTATTGAAAAATTAACAAATCCGGTCAGGTATAAGATAAAATCTGAAGGTGAACAACAAGCAAGTTTATTTAATTAAAATTCTATTCCTTTAGGGTTTTATATTATTAAAGGGTTTAAGTTGAAGAGGAGATAGCAGAACTGTATTAAAGGTTCTAGGCTAGATCGAAGGAATGAGATTGAGTTGATTGAAGTAAGAGGTTTTTTAGAATCATAGGAGGTTCCAACAGAATTTCAAAGAAATTTTCGACTTGATTGTAAACCTTATCATTAACCTTAATTGCTAATAAAACTTCTTTGTTTTAATTTTATAAAGCAAGTCTCATTGAATTAATTTATTTTAGCAGTGTTATTTTTAGTTTAAAAGGTCAGTGGTTCAAATCTGTTTGTCGCTGCACTAAAAGATAATCCATTACATTTATTTAAGAATCAAATTGAAATATTCTGCGCTCATATCTAAAAAAATATCTAAAGAACCTGAAATTATCGGAAGAGACAGATATCTGAATTCGGCAGTATTAATACCTATCGTTGAACTTGATGGAATCGAATATTTACTTTTTCAAAAACGTTCACAAAAAGTAAGACAACCGGGTGAGGTTAGTTTTCCGGGTGGACATTATGAATTTCAAAAAGATAATGGTTTTCTTGCAACTGCTTTAAGAGAAACCTGTGAAGAGCTTGGTATTGAAAAAAAGAAGATACGTGTTCTGGGTAAACTAGGTACGTATGTTGGACCGATGGGAGTTATTGTTGAAGCATTTATTGGTAAACTTAATATTTCTTCGTTGAAGGAATTAAAAATAGATGCAGAAGAAGTTGACAGGGTTTTTATTTTACCAATTGATTTCTTTATAAATACTGAGCCGCTTGTTTATTTTTCGAGAGTAGAGTTGCATCCGAAAATAAAAAATGAGGAAGGTGAAATAATTGATTTGCTTCCTGTAAAAAAACTTGGATTGCCTGATCGCTATGCTTTTCCGTGGACTAAAGGCAAACATCGTGTTTTTATTTATAAAAATGATGAAGAAACTGTTTGGGGCATAACTGCTGAATTAGTGTATGAATTAGTTAATAAGTTAAAGCCGGATAATAATGAAAAATTATAAACACATAATATGGGATTGGAACGGAACTCTGTTAAATGATGTTGATTACAGTAAAAATATCATTAACAGGATTCTTGATAAAAATGATTTGCCAAAATTATCTTTACAGAGATACAGAGAGATTTTTACTTTTCCCGTGCAGGATTATTATATAACAGCAGGACTGGATTTTTCTAAAACTTCTTTTGAAGTACTTGGTAAAGATTTTATTGATGACTATGAATCGAAAAAACTTACCTGCAGCTTGTATGATAATGCAGTTGAAATACTCAGCTTAATCCACGAAAAAGGAATAACGCAATCTGTGCTCTCGGCATATCTACACGAAAATCTTGTAAAGATTCTGGATCATTACAGTTTAACAAAATATTTTGATTACATTAATGGATTGGATAACATCTATGCAGGCAGCAAAGTTCATCTTGGATTAAAATTAATTGAAGAGATCAATCTGCCGGGTAAAGAGGTTTTATTTATAGGTGATACTTTACACGATGCAGATGTTGCAAAAGCTATGGGTGTTGATTGTGTGTTGATTGCTAATGGTCATCAAGTAAAAGATAGGTTAATATCAGGACACAATAAAGTTTTTAATGACCTGACTGATCTTAAAAATTATTTATCGCTTGATAACAATGTGAATAATAAATTATAGTAATAGAAGATTAAATAATCCTACAATAAGATTAAAATATTTTATTATTCCAAGATAAAGTATTTAACAACAATTATTTTTTAATCAACTGACTACGGTTCTTTAATGCCTCGTCAAGAGTGTTAAAATATCCAACTCTTACTCTGTACCAAGTTCCATCAAGATCAGGTAAATCCGCAATTACAACAAAGGAATCAAAACCCTTAGCCTTTAACTCAGAAGATTCTTGTTCGGCTTTCGTTCTGCTTCTGAATGATGAAACCTGATAGCAATACAAGTATCCATCAGTAAATACCATTTTACCAACATTGCGTTCCACTGATGGATTATAAACTCTTGATGAAGTAAAATCAACTTGTTTCTGTTTATCAGATGATTTGCTTTCAGTATTAACATTGCTTCCGTCTTTATCTGAAACAAGCACAATCGCCACTCTTCTGTTAAGTGCTCTGCCTGTTTCGGTGCTATTATCTGCAATAGGATAATCAGATGCATAGCCCGCAGCAAACAATCTGGATTTATCAATTCCATTACTAACAAAAAAGTTGTAAACAGATTCAGCTCTTTGTTTTGAAAGCACTAAATTTTTTTCATAACTGCCGGTAATATCAGTATGTCCTTCTATTTTCCATCTTGTATCCGGATAATCAACCATAACTTTCAGAATTTTTTGCAATTCAGAATATGCAGTGTTAAGTAAATTAGCTTTACCAATCTCAAAATTAACAGCTCCGCTTAAAATGAACTCAGTTTTTACTATTGGCTCATAAACTTTTTCATCAACCGGGCAGCCCCATTTATTTACTTCAGTTCCTATTGGTGTATTTGGGCAAAGGTCCTTATAATCAGGAACTCCATCGCCATCAGAATCTTCCGGACAACCTCTGTCATCAACTTTTACTCCTTTGGGTGTATCCGGACAAAGATCTTTATAATCAGGCACTCCATCCTGATCTGAATCAACAGGGCATCCTCTTTCATCAACCGGAATGTTTACAGGAGTGTTAGGACATTCATCTAAATAATCCGGTACTCCATCTTTATCTGAATCTACGGGACATCCGAATTCATCCACTATTACATACGGAGGAGTATCAGGACATAAATCATATTCATCTCTTACTCCATCTCCGTCAGTATCTTTTATGCCGCCAAAATAAAATGATAATCCGGCAAGCGCATGAAAATAAATATCGTTATCAGTACCTAATTTATATCCATCGAGTAAATCAGAATTAATATAATTTATACCTGCTGCTAATTGCATTCCGAAATAATCAGTAAAAAGAATTTTTGTACCAAACTCACCGGTTAACATCATTTTATGAGGGCTGAAAGCTTTAACTGAGGGAATCAATGCTTTACCATCTTTATCCCGAGGATCAAAATAAAAGTATGATATCCCACCGAAAAGATAGGGTATAAACGATTTGCCAATAGCATAGTTAAAAGAAGATCCGGCTCCCAATGAATAAACCAGAGTTCTGTAGTTAGAAGTTGACATACTTGAACTTGCTCCACCTTCTCCGGTTATATATCCGGCTGTTCCAAAAATTCCAATTCCAAAAGTTGCAGGGGAGAGAGTAGAAAAATAATATTCCAGAGATGCCCGCGTAAGAAAATCCATTCCATTTTTCTTAAAGTCTGTTCGGCTGTATGTAATACCGCCATTAGCAGAAAGACTAAACTTGTTAGAGAGCGGATGAAAGATTTTAGGTTCATAATACTTTTGAGGTGTTATTTCAAAAGTTAAAATTACAAATAAAAGAACCAACAGAATACTTTTCATTTTATACTCCTCTGTAATTTAAGGAAATAAAGAAATCTATAATCCATAAAATAATATAATTGAGAATAAGTTTTTAGAGCCAATTAAAAAAACAGGTTCACGTGTGGTTTCCTGATCACTGATATCTAAATAGATGAATGATCCTTTTAAAATTAAATCGTGTAAATACTCGTATGTAAATTCAAAGCCTAATCTATTTTCTGTTCTTAACGGTGGATAAAGAAACGGCACATCAATTTTTTTCGCTCCTGAATAAGCATAATATATTTCCTCCATTCCACCTTTTCTGATGTATTCATTATATAATTTGATTTTTAATCCGCGTAATAATTGAAAGTCAAATTGTATTCTGAACTGATCAGCATTTTGTCCTAACCAATGACCAAGTGAGTATTTTAAATGTTTATAATTTGTTACTTCATTTCTGTGTTCATATACCCAGGGATTTATTCGCGTATATTCAACCGATAAATCGAGATTATCAAACAACAGGTTGATCGTTTTTCCCCCAAGAGTAAAACCAATCCAGGTATTATGAAAATCATTATCAAGTACATTTCTTATTTCTGTTACATCAACAAATAATGTAGAGTACCATTTAAAATTCGTGGGATATTTAGCAGCAATATCAAAATACATTACTCCGTTAGCATCGTTAACATCACCTCTGCCGGAGTTGTGATCAAGAAACTTGTAGAACATAAATGGTATAAAAAATTCAGGTCTCAATTCGCCGCCATAAACAACTGCATTTCCGGCAGATACATCAAGCCATTGCAGTGGAGATAATGTTATAATGTTTGCAGCGATATATTTTGAAATATAACTTTTTATGAGTGTTTGGCTTATTGATCCCGGATATGAATAATAGAAATAAGCAGAATCATACACCTGCGAACTTAACCAGCCATGTATATAAGAAAATCTTAACCATTCAACTGGTTTTAATTGTAATTGAATATGAGGATAAGAAGGAGATTTATCCGATAATATTAATTGTCCGAATTTTCCATGTCCCCATTGCACATAATCTTTTTTTAATGAAACGCTGCCCCAATTCCAATTAAAATTTATACTGCCCTTAACATCACTATATTCAATACCATTAGGTGCATCTTTTATCCAGGCACCTCTCAGCGGAGAAAAGTATTTTGTTTTATCAACTACATCACCAAATTCACCTTTATCTCTGATATCAAAACT
>Ga0116185_1001933_pt1 | contig 19903 bp, 17 predicted proteins | sample AD_JPNNA7_MetaG_FD_89754 | JGI IMG/M metagenome (GOLD analysis project Ga0116185, IMG submission 89754) | Active sludge microbial communities of municipal wastewater-treating anaerobic digesters from Japan - AD_JPNNA7_MetaG | ecosystem: Engineered > Bioreactor > Anaerobic > Digestate | place... | reverse complement strand
GTGGGATGATAGTAGATGCCCTCAAAGCCCAGGGCCCATACAGCCGCCGCGGCGAGAAGATACCACATGAGCCAGCGCACGTAGACGCCCACAAGACGCTGCGCCGCGTGTGTCTCAGAACCGTCTATGAGGAACCCCGCTGCCATGCGCCGTATTGTAATGGAGACGGGCATGCCAGTCCACTTTGCAAATGATGGAACCAAGACACGATATATGGGGATCAATGACCCGCGCCCCTCATCCGAAACCACTAGGGATTGTGGTAGAACCTTTGACTTGACAATATGTATGCTGTAATATTTTGAACGGCCTAGATATGGTAGAAAGATGAACGTCCCGCGAGACACCTCCTGGTACTACAATCTGGTTTGGCGCAGCACGGCTTCCGGAAGGCGGCTGCGCCGTGCGGTTGTTGTCTCTCTGTTTCTCCACGGCTTCATTCTCGTGGGCGTGTTCATCGTGTTTGCATTCCACGAGCCCCCGGAACCGATCCCCCTGTATCAGGTGCAGCTTCTGGACGATGCGCAGAATATCGATGCGGAACCTGTTGAAGAAGCGGTCGAGCAACCGGAGCCTCAACCGCCGCCGCCCGAGCCCGAACCGAAACCTGAGCCGCCCAAGGAGGAGCCCAAACCCGAACCGCCTCCCCCCGAACCCAAGCCTGAGCCCAAACCCGAACCAAAGCCCGAGCCCAAGCCCGAACCAAAGCCGGAGCCCAAGCCGGAACCAAAGCCTGAGCCCAAGCCCGAGCCCAAGCCCGAGCCCAAGCCCGAGCCAGCCCCGGAACGGCCCGCCGAGGAGGCCGTCAAGCCCGTGAAACCCAAAGAGACGGGTGTGACCATGGAGAATCCGCTCCCGTCCGAACTATCCTATTGGGCGCGGATGGTTCAACGGAAGGTGACTAACTACTGGACCGTCCCGGGCGGTATTCCCATCGATCTGCAGAACAACCAGGCAAAGATATCCTTCTGGGTCGACCGAAAGGGTAATCTCATTGGCCAACCGGAGATCGTTCAAGAGGCTAACGATCCCGCACTGGCCCAGTCCGGGTTGCGGGCGGTGCAGTTGTCTGCCCCGTTCCCGCAGTTGCCCGATACTTACAGCGAACCGGAAGTTCAAGTTGTCTACACGTTTACCCTTGTACGATAGGAGACGTATTGTGAGAAGTTGGTGTCTGACTGTTATCGTAGTGCTTTGTGCCCCTCTCGCCTTCGGTCAGGTTGAGATCGGCACCACGGGGCAAGCCGAGGGCCGCATCCCGATAGCCATCCCGGATTTCTGCACCGCCCCGGGCCAGGAAGCGCTCGGCAAGACCATGGCCAGCGTTCTGGCCTACGACCTTTATTTCTCGGGCATTTTCGGTATTGTGCCGCCCACCGCGTACCCTCCAAACTTCACCGGGTTCACGCGCGACCCCCAAACCATCGATTTCGATGCATGGCGCGGCACCAAGGCCGAGTTCCTCGTGCACGTGTACGTGGTGTCCGACGCGAACGCCCTCACCGCCGAATGCCGTCTTTTCGACGTGTTCTCCGGCGAGATGGTGAGCGGCAAGCGGCTTTCAACGCAGGGCGAAGAATGGCACCGGCTGGTCGCCCACCAGTTTGCTGACGAGATTGTGCGCCACCTGACCGGCGTGCCCGGGTGCGCCTCGTCGCGGATCTGCTTCAGTGGCGGCGCCACGGGCAAGAAAGAGATCTATATCGCCGACTACGACGGAGCCAGCGTGAAGCAGATTACCCAGCACGGCTCGATCTCGATCCTGCCCAAGTTCTCGCCCGACGGCCGCAGAATCGCGTATCTTTCGTACAAAGATCGCTACCCGTTCCTGTACGTTCTGGACCTCCAGACGGGCGAATCGCGGCCCTTGTCCAAGCAGGTAGGGCTCAACGTCGCCCCAGCCTGGTCCCCCGACGGCAACCAGCTTGCCATGGTCCAAAGCAAAGACGGCAACAACGAGATCTACCTGGTGAACGCCGACGGATCCAATCGGCGGCGCATTACCGATAACAGCGCCACCGACACATCGCCCACATTTGATCCGACGGGCACGAAAATCGCCTTCGTGAGCGAACGCGGAGGGGCGCCCCAGATCTATGTGATGAATGTCGATGGCTCCAACGTCAAGCGCCTGTCGTATCAGGGGGGGCGCGCATTCGACCCCGTATGGTCGCCGGACGGCGCCAAGATCGCCTTTGTGATCGAGAAACCCGGCGACGGTCCCGAGATCTACGTTATGAACGCAGACGGCACTGAGGCCAAGCGTCTGACGAACTCAGCCGGAAGCAACGAGTCGCCCACATGGTCGCCCGATTCGCGCCATGTAATGTTCGCATCGACACGGAGCGGACGCTGGGAACTCGGCGCCGTAAACGTTGAGACGGGCGAGGAGCAGCGCATCAGTATCAACGCCCAGTTGGCCTTTCAAGGGCCGACATGGGGACCCCGCAGACAGTAAGCTGCAACCTCGGAGCGCAGGTCCGCACGGCCCTGATTCTTTGTGACACATTGAAAACACGCGCCATTTGCGCGACACTACACCTACCATGGGCGAAAAAACCATCGTACAGAACCGCCGCGCGCGGCACGACTACCACATCCTCGAACACTACGAAACCGGTATCGCTCTCCAGGGCACCGAGGTCAAATCGATCCGCGCCGGCCAGATCACCCTCAAAGACAGCTACGCCGAGGTCGAAGGCGGCGAACTGTATCTCATAGGCGCGCACATCGCTCCTTACGAACAGGGCAACATCTACAACCATGACCCCGAACGGCGGCGCAAACTCCTCATGCACAAGCGCGAGATCATCCGCATCGGCCACACCATCGCCGAAAAAGGGTTCACGCTCGTGCCGCTCCGCGTCTATTTCAAAGACGGCCGCGCCAAAATCGAACTCGGACTCTGCCGCGGCAAACAGACCGTCGACAAACGCCAGACCATCCGCGATCGCGAACAATCCCGCGAAGTCGACCGCGCACTCAAGGATATGAAACGGAAGAAGTAGGCATGAGCCGTCTACTCCGGTTTGGGACCGGCGTTACGTGTCCTTCAACAGGGGGCGGGGTTTCCACTCCGCCATTCTTCTTTGTTGGCTTCGCCGTGATTTGGCGATGGGACGTGCCTATATCCGATCGATAGCGTATCCAAGAAGAAGCGGGCCAGCTTGACCCCTTCAGAGTCGGCGCTTCGTCAGGCCGCATGGTCCCCGGGTTTCATCCGGGGCTATTCAAACTGGCCCCCCGCGGGGCCCGTTGGTGGAGACACCTGCATCGCGCTCCACCGTGTCCGTCTCGCCCGCTCCGTCCACAAGACCCGAGCTCTTTACCGGGTGCCGCGCGCTATCCCAACCGTCCTATGGCTCACAGGATAGCCAAGGCTTCGGTAGTGACCCATTCATTCATGACGGCGCCCCTGCCCGTATTCGCGGTCAGGACGCTGGACGCTCACTGATCAGCGCATTCAGGTCGTAATGAGTATACGGCAGGTTACAAGCCGGTTGCTCCACGGTGCTGTTCGCGACCCACAGCTCCAGGGTGGCCGGTTTGAACAGAGCGTCGTGCATGTTGCTTTTCATGGCCACGCCGCGCGCCATCATGTCCAGTGCGATCTGCGGCGTAATCTGGCCGTACATCTTCTCAACCCGGTCAGCGAGGCACATGTACCGATTGCCGGCCGACATCAGTACTGCATCTTCAAACGGGCGCGGAAGGAGGTCTTGCTTCTCATTAGGCGCGACAAACGTTATGGTGTCGGGCTCCGCGGCTACGCCGAACGCACTGCCTCTGCCTTCGTCGGCTTTTGAATCACTCACGCAATAGTAATACTGGCACGTGCGCGGCGTTTCCAACATGATACGGCGAACGTCGTCGAGGGTCTCGGCCTGTTCGAGACAAAGGCGGACAAGAATCGTCATCGGCATGCCGTCCCACTCCCCCTCGCCTTTCCCGCCCATCTCACCGATGGCAATGCGTTTCGTGCTCATCCCTGTCACGCTTCCGATTGTGCCGGAGTATCCCACGTTGACGAAGGCATTCGCACCGTCAGGTTCCTGGATGATGACCAAGGCGTATTTGTCCAGTCCCGCGTCGCGCATGTAGTCCAACACGCGGCCGTGAAGGAGAGCGCCGTCGGCGGTAGCCTTGCCCCAGAAGGCAAACCCGCTGCAATGGAACAGCTCGGGGAAGATGGTGAAATCCTGGACCTCCTCCTCCGTCAGCCCCGTGGCTTCCGCCATGCCCCTGATCTCATCCTTAATCCCTTGGGGTATGAATGGGCTGGTACGCTCCCAGGCTTCCCGGATGGTGACGCTGTAGTCCTTTTCCTTCCATGCCAAGGTACCAATGATCTTGACCTGCTTGGCCCCCTCGAGGATTTCATTCTTCATCAGCGTGCCGTGCTGTACGCCCATGTCGTAATACGAGCCTTTGAGATGGAGCACGCGCGTCGTCCCGATCTGTTCGAGGTAGGCTGGGCCGTGCTCGGCAAGCAGTTTCCTCGGTGCTTCCGGAGCGATAACGGCGGGGAGCATGTCTTTCTCGTCACTCGTGCCGACAAGCCAATGGTCGGGCGGAAGCGTGCGCTCAACCGCGGACTCTTCGGCGGCGTTCAGTTTGGCCTCCGTCTTGGCGGCGGTTTCCGAGAGCACGCCGGGGACGGGGGATGCCGGCGCCTGTGCGGCCGGTTGCGTGTCTTCGGCAGCAGGCTCGGACGGAGACCCCTGCTCGGATTTCTGGGGACTGCAGCCCAAACAGAGGCCGAAGAAGAGCAACATCAGCAGAAAAAGACTGAAAAGGTTCCGCGTATGCATGGTAATCTCCTTGCAAAAAGTGCCGACCTGAACTTGACGCAGAGATCCGCGTCGTGATTTTCAGCACGGGTTTCGCCTCAACCCGTGTCGAGGCGTGCATCCCCAACCTCTTGACAGAAAAGATACTACGCTTGAACGACTTGCCTGTCAAAGAGCCGCGAAGGCCGTCAATGACTGCCGTGATATTCCCGCACCAGACCGGGCATTTCGCCCAAGCTGCTCATCATGTGATATAATGGCGTCTTGCACGCTCTGGTTCCTGTCGTCGAGCGCGCACGTCCCTTCGTGGGGGCGACAAGGTTTCGACGAGGGTGAGAGAAGCGTGTGCTGCGTGCCGAGGTTGATCGGTTGGCCTCGTTAAAAGCCGATCACGTTTCAACTGCCAACGAACCATTGGCAATGGCAGCTTAATGTTGCCCGTCTTACCACTGACCGCCTGCTAGGTGGCTAAGGCGACGACAGCGGGCCTCGTCCCCGGACGCCGGCGGAACGTTCGGACGGCGAGTAACGATTCCGTCTAGCGACCCGGAAAAGCCAGCCTGAGGCGTTCCCGGGCGGCGAATCCTCAAAGGACAGGCTACGCACGTAGACGCGCACGTGGAAGCGCCTTCGGACGCGGGTTCGATTCCCGCCGCCTCCACCATTTTCCCTTGCATGTAACTCATTGATTCTGGAGGGGTTAGCGATTTGCCACCGGACCCCGGTTTCGGCCGTTTCACATATATTTCACACTCCGCGGCGTATCCGAGACGCGTTCCGACCCTGTCGGCGAGCTCCCCGAGGCGTTCCGACCGGGCCCGCGCATACACGTTCATCGTCAATTCCGGCGTGGAATGACGCAGCAGGCTCTGGGCCTCCAAATCGCGTGCAAGCACCGCTTCGTACACTGTTTCCAACAGCCCGGGACCCGTCTCTCGATGAAGCGCCACCGCGCAGTGCACAATGATGCTTCGTATCTCGTTCTGTTTCGGAGGATTCGATCTTCGTGTTCTCCGTGTCATTGTGTGAGTTCGTTCTTGTCTTTATGGAGACAATAAGATCCCTCCAGCAAGGGCTTTCCTATCCGGATTGGGGTAATCAAGCGCCCGCTTGAAGCCTCAACGGCAACCGTCCATACTCGCTTGCGGAAAGGGTTGGCCGTCTGACTGCACGGAAGCGGGCCATTGCAATAATGCATCTTCGCATCTATTCCAAGGGCAATCTTTCATTGGCGCACTCAGGACGGACAGGAGAACCAATATGCTCAACAAAATGGGCCGGCGTTCCTGGATACGCCTGGCAGGAATGACCGCAGCTGGTCTTGGCGCGGTGAACACTGCAGGTAAGGCGCGGGCCGCGGAAGCTGCTTCAATTGCCCCGGCAGCACCCGCCGCTCCTTCCAAGGAGACGTACGAGACGCAAGCCAAAGGCACTCGGATTCTGCCCGGTCAGTGGCGGCCTCATTACCCGTGGGAACACATCGCGTGGATCAGTCCCGCGTGGCCGAGCCAGGATTACCTCTGGCTGGATTTCCCGGAGGCCATCTTCACCAACCAGGGATTGCTTTTCCTGAGCCATGTCAATCCCCCGATTCCGTCGGTGTTCAACAATCTGCCCAGAGTGCCGTGGCGTGAGGAGAGTGACGGCATCGCATTTGAGCGCGAATTGCCCAATGGCGTGGTGTTTGGCGGTCGCGTGTCGCGCGCAAATGACACAGCGGTCGACCTTGAGTTGTATATACGCAACGGCAGCGCCGGGCGCCTGGCGGATATTGAGCTTCAGACGTGCGCCTTCCTTCGCGCCATACGGGAATTCGGGGACTACACGCGGGACAACAAGCTTGTGCACCTCCCGCAGGAAGGCTGGATTTCGCTCAATGAAGGGATGACCCGTGAAGCGGGTTCGGGGAAGTACCGCGTGGGTTGGCGTTCCAAAGGCAAACCCATGGCGGATCTGCCTGTCGTGATCACTATATCGAACAAGGCCGAGCGCCTGTTTGCCATGAGCTGGGGCGAACACACGCTTTCGATGGTAGGCAATGCGAACCATCCCTGCGTCCACGCCGACCCGTTCTTTGACAATCTCGAACCGGGGCAGGAAGGCCGTATCCGCGGACGCATCGTCTTCTTCGAAGGGAATCTCCGGGACTTCCAGCCGGAACGCCATTTCACGTGACCACCCGGACGCCTCGGCGCACGAGCGTCGCTGTCCATAGGCGCAGTAAGATGGCACGTGTTCTTTGCGGTGGGTGTTTGTCATCAGCGAAAGTAGCCGGTCAGAACGCAGATGCCGTCAATACGGAGAATCTACATCGATATCCACCAGGCCGGTTCCATTCCTTGAATGACATACCCTGGTGGGCCTAACGTGTAGCGGAAATATAGAGCAACAAGACAAAAGGGCCCGTGACTTCCGAGACGATCAGAGCGGCGGAGGCGCAGGCCATCCTGGATGCCTTGGCTCGATGCGGCGGGAATCGTAACGAAGCAGCCAAGGCTTTCGAGATGCACCGGAGCACCGTCTTCCGTAAAGCACGGAGCCGGGGAATCTCCCTGCCGCGCCACGTTGCCGTGGTGCACTGAGCCTATCCTCCGTAAACCAAACAAGGCCGCTGCTCTGACAAACGCCGTTGTTGAGAAGGACCAGCGAGATTGTGTTTGGTTCACAAATGTGATTATATGTACACAAAAGGTCAAATTCAGATACCATATGCTTCCCGAGGCGCGGACCCTGTTTAAGGAACAATATCATCACTAAACCGCTGAAAATCAATACTTTATAGACAAAATGGCCCCGGGTTGCGAGCGGCATGGCCCGGGGAATAGAGGCCTCTTTGTGAATGTTTATACACATAGCATTGAAGACGAGAGGACGCTTGAACATGAGCACAGAGAAACTGGATACGGAAATCCGCCAAGAGCAGATCATAAAGGCCGCCATGCGACTGGCGGAGACCGGTGGTCTCCAGGCCCTGAACCTGGCCAATATCGCCCGCCATGTGGGGCTCGTGCCAACGGCGCTCTATCGGCACTTCCCGAACAAAGAAGCCCTGCTTGACGCGCTGCTCAGTTCGATCCAAACGCGGCTATTGGAGAACGTCTCTATCGTTTGCCGCGAGACCGAGGACCCCATCGAGCGGCTGCGAGGTCTACTGTACAGGCACGTTCGGCTAATCCGCGAGAACCAAGGCATCCCGCGGATCGTCTTCTCGCCCGAGTTTTACACGAACGGTTCCCAGCGAAAGACCAAGTCGTACCAAGGCATCAGAGGCTATCTCGAACGGGTCGGTGCGATTATCTCCGAGGCCCAGCGGGACGGCCGCATCCGGCGCGACTGTCCACCGGAAACGCTTTCGATGATGTTCCTCGGACTTATTCAACCTGCCGCGTTTCTGTGGTTCTTGAGCGACGGCGAGTTCGACGTGACCAAGCACGCCGAACGCGCCTGGAGGATATTCAGTCAGGCGATTTGCTGCGAGGAAATTCACGAACGCTGTCAACCGGCCGCCGAGACGGTGGACCACTAGGAGAACGAGCATGGGTGCTACAAGGAACATCAGGAAGCTTGTTGCGAGTGTTGGGATTCTGGGCATTTTTCTGTTTGTGTCTCAAGACTCCCTGGCGCATTGCGACACGATGGACGGCCCCGTGATCACGGACGCTAAACAAGCATTGGAGAAAGGCGACATCACGCCGGTCTTGAAATGGGTCAAACCCGATGCCGAGCCGGAGATTAGAGGGGCGTTTCAGAAATCCCTGGCGGTCCGGGGCAAGGGTCCCGAGGCAAAAGCCCTGGCGGACGCTTATTTCTTCGAGACGCTGGTCCGGGTACACCGCGCGGGCGAAGGCGCCCCGTACGATGGGATCAAACCTGCGGGAACGGCCGTAGAACCCGGTATCGAAGCGGCGGACAAGGCGCTCGAAAGCGGCGCCGCGGACGACCTCGTTATGGAGTTGACGAACAAGGTAGCCGATGGCATCCGCGAACGTTTCACTCATGCGCTCGAGGCGAAAAAACACAAGGATGAGAGTGTGGAGGCGGGGCGCGAGTTCGTCGAGGCCTATGTGACCTTTATGCACTACGTCGAACGCCTTCACCAGGATGCCACTACGAATCCGGCGCATCACGGCGGGGCAGCGGAAGCAGACCATGCCGAAGCCGGACAGCATGATGAACGTGCCCCGGCGAAAACCGAACACACTCACGAACACAAGTAGGAGGAGATTGGCATGAAACCCACGGATACCCTCAAACATGAACACAAGATTGTGTTGGCCGTGCTTGACGGCGCGGAGCGCGAAGCGCGAAATATCCACGCCACCGGCAAGGTTGACACGGATAAGGTGCGCAAGATCGTTGACTTCTTCCGGACTTTCGTGGACAAGTGCCACCATTCGAAAGAAGAGCGACGACTGTTCCCCCGGCTCGAGGAACGCGGCGTGCCGCGCGGCGGAGGCCCGATTGCGGTGATGCTGCACGAGCATGCACAGGGGCGAAACGAGACCGCGGCCATCGCGGATGCGCTGAACAAGTTCAGCGGCGGCGACGCCGGCGCGGCAGAGGCCCTTGCGGAACACCTGCTCGCCTACGCAAAGCTGCTGCGTGAGCACATCGACAAGGAGAACAACATCCTGTTCGCGATCGCGGATCGAGTTCTAACGCCTGAGGACCAGGACGAGCTGTCCGCGGCCTTCGAGGCCATCGAGGCCGAGGAAATCGGCGAAGGGGTTCATGAGCAATACCACCAGTTCGCCCACGAATTGATGAACCACTGAGCTGTCCGCTCCGCGCTCCGGGGCGTTTTTCGTGTGCGCGATGTGAATGCTTGTTCACAAGGAGGTAGCGGTCATGGTAAAGAAGAAAAGACTTCTCATCGCGATCCCCCTGGTCTTGGCCATTGGCGGAGGGATCTACGGTTATCGCTCGACCCATGCGTCCGTGGATTCACGCGAGCTTCGTGTATCGGGCAACATCGAAGTGACGACCGTCGAGGTGAGTTTCCGGACGCCCGGGTGGGTGGAAAGACGGTTGGTATCCGAAGGAGACGTGGTCCATGCGGACGCCCCGGTTGCCCGACTTGACCGCAGGGAATTCGAGCATGAGGTGGGCATTCGCAAAGCGGAAGTGGCGGTTGCAGAAGCCAGGCTGGCGGAACTTGAAGCCGGGTCGCGCCCGGAAGAGATCGCCCAGGCGGAAGCGGGAGTCGCCAAGGCGGAGGCGTTTGTCAAAGAACTCGAGACCGGGTCGCGCCCGCAGGAGATTCTCGCTGCACAGGCGTCTGTAGACGGAACGGCAGCCGACGCCGTTCGTCTTGAGACAGATTTCCGGCGGTACGCGCGCCTCTGGAAGGAGAACGCGATTTCCGCAAGCCAGTTTGATCAGGCCAAGAGCGCACACAGCCTCTCGTCGGCACGGCTCACGGAAGCTCAGCAACGACTCAAGCTCGTGGAAGAGGGACCGCGTGCTGAAGAGATTGCTCAGGCCAAGGCGGCCCTGTCGGAAGCGGAAGCGCGGTTAGAGTTGGCAAAGAACGGCCCCCGCCAAGAGACTATTCAACAGGCGCGGGCCCATTATGAGCAAGCAGAACAGGCTCTGGCGTTAGCCGAGACCCGCTTGGGATATGCGGAGATTCATGCACCCACTTCGGGCATTGTGCTGGCCGATCACATCGAGTCCGGCGAGTACGTGATGCCCGGTACGCCGGTGGTCACCATCGGTGATCTCGATCACGTGTGGCTGCGGGCTTTTATCGATGAATCGGATTTGGGCCGCGTGAAAATCGGCCAAGCGGTGAAAGTCTATACGGACAGCTTTCCCGGACAGGCGTATTCGGGGCGGATCTCGTTCATCTCATCCGAGGCCGAGTTTACGCCTAAGAGCATCCAGACGGAAAAGGAACGAGTGAAACTGGTGTACCGGCTCAAGATCGACGTCGAAAACCGCGGCATGGAACTCAAGCCCGGCATGCCAGCCGACGCCGTCATCGAACTGGAACACGGAGCGGCCCAATGACGAGCGTTCGCGCCGAATCCTTGACGAAGGTTTTCGCTTCGCTGACTGCCGTGGACCGGCTGTCGTTCTCCGTCGAGGAAGGCGAGATCTTCGGCCTGGTCGGCCCGGACGGGGCCGGCAAAACCACCACGATGCGGTTGTTGACTTCGACCATGGACCCGACGTCCGGCGATGCGTGGGTTGCCGGACATCACGTCATGAAGGAAGCCGAAGCCGTGAAAGAGGCCATCGGGTACATGAGCCAGCGGTTCGGGCTGTACCCGGACCTGACCGTACTGGAAAACATCCACTTCTATGCGGACATTTACAGCGTCCCCAAGCGCGGAAGGGCTGACAGGATTGACGAGTTGCTTGCATTCAGCAACCTGACGCCGTTCAAGCAACGGCTGGCGGGAAACTTGTCCGGCGGGATGAAGCAGAAACTCGGATTGGCTTGCGCTCTTATCCACACGCCAAAGGTGTTGTTTCTGGACGAACCTACGAACGGGGTTGACCCCGTATCCCGGCGGGATTTCTGGCGTATTCTGTACAGGCTGCTCAAGGAGAAGGTTACCATCTTCGTGTCGACGGCCTACCTGGACGAAGCGGAACGCTGCAACCGCGTGGCCCTGATTCACCGGGGCAAGTTGCTCGCACAGGGTTCGCCTGATGAAGTGAAGTCGCTGATGCAAGGCACGCTGCTGGAAGTGCGGTCTTCCTCAGCGCGGCAGGCCATGCAGGAATTGAGACGGCAATTATCCGGCCTTTCTGTGGGACTCTTCGGAGACCGCGTGCATGTGGCCACGCCTGAGCCGGGTGAGACCGCGACGGAAATCCGGAGAATACTTGTCCAAGCGGGACACGAAGTCCGCTCGGTGCGGCCCATCGAACCAACGCTTGAAGATGTCTTCGTGTCCGTCATTGGGCACGCTCCCGGCGGACAAGCCTATGCCGGATGAGCAACAAGAGCTTGCCGTTAAGGTCAGAGACCTTGAGCGCCGGTTTGGGGACTTCATAGCCGTGAATCGGGTCAGTTTCGATGTCCCCAAGGGCGAGATTTTCGGGTTCCTCGGCCCGAACGGCGCTGGCAAGTCCACCACGATACGGATGTTGTGCGGCATCCTTGCGCCTACGGGCGGCGCCGGCACCGTGGCCGGGTACGACATTCGAACAGAGGCCGAACGGATCAAGGCCCATATCGGCTACATGAGCCAGAAATTCAGTCTCTATGAGGACCTGACGGTCGAGGAGAACATCGATTTCTATAGCGGTATCTACCGGATACCGGCTGAAAAGAAGCGCGCGCGGAAGGAATGGGCCATCGAAATGGCCGGACTCCAGGAACACCGGCATTCCAAGACGGGCACGCTTTCGGGCGGGTGGAAGCAGCGGCTTTCCCTGGGCTGCGCCGTCCTGCACGAGCCGCCCATCATCTTCTTGGACGAACCCACGTCGGGCGTGGACCCGATGAGCCGCCGCCGGTTTTGGGAACTCATCTACGAACTCGCCGGAAGAGGCGTCACTATTTTCGTTACGACGCACTACATGGACGAGGCCGAGTACTGCGATCGGATCGGCCTGGTGTATCGCGGCGAACTCATCGCGCTGGGTTCCCCGCAGAAGCTCAAGACGGAACTGATGAAGGAAGACGTGTTGGAGGTCCAATGCGAGCGGCCGCAAGAAGCTATGGAAGCGCTCGAACAACTTGGAAGCGTCCGTGAAGTGGCTTTGTTCGGAAAGGGGCTGCATGTGGTCGCGATGGACGGACCGGCGGCGGAACGCGATATTCGCAATCTCCTGGTGAAACAAGCCTATCCCGTTCACAGCATCGAAACCATCGTCCCTTCCCTGGAAGACGTGTTCGTGTCGCTCATCGAAATGAGGGATCGGGAGGAAGGGGTACTCAAGGAGGTCCGGGCATGAAGCCTCAGCGCATATGGGCGGTGAGCCGGAAGGAGTTCATCCACATCCTGCGCGACCCGCGAAGCCTCGGCATGGCCATCGCCATCCCGATGCTTCTGCTCGTTCTGTTCGGGTATGCCCTGACGCTGGACGTGGACGAAGTGCCCATGGTTGTCTGGGATCAGAGCCAGTCCCATGCGAGCCGGGAGTTCATCGCGCGTTTTGCGGGCTCCCGCTATTTCTCCTTGCGCGGCTATGTGAGGAACTACCGCGAGGTCGAACGGGCCATTGATACGCGGCAGGCGTTGCTTGCCATTGTCATTCCCACAGATTTCGCAGACCGCCTCGAATCGCTCCAAGAGACGCCGGTCCAAGTCATTGTAGACGGCAGCGACTCGAATACGGCCACTATTGCCATGGGCTATGTGGACATCCTTGCCCTCGCTCATTCACAGGAGGTCGTTCTGGCGCAGGCACGCCGCGTCACGGGCAAGAGCTTCGAGCAGCCCATCGATTTTCGGCCCCGGGTGTGGTTTAACGCCGACCTGGAATCCAAGAACTACATCATTCCCGGACTTATCGCCGTCATCATGATGGTGATTGCCGCGTTGTTGACCTCGCTGACCGTGGCCCGGGAATGGGAACGGGGCACGATGGAGCAGCTGATCTCCACGCCCGTCAAAGGACATGAACTGATCCTGGGAAAACTCTTTCCGTATTTCGTTATCGGGATGCTGGACATGTTGCTGGCCGTGCTCATGGGGGAGTTCGTGTTTCACGTGCCGCTGCGCGGAAACGTGGCCCTGCTGTTTGCGATGGCCGCTATCTTCCTCGCGGGGGCATTGTCCATGGGGATGGTGATCAGCATCGTGACCAAGAGCCAGTTGCTGGCCAGTCAGTTGGCCATGGTGCTCACCTTCCTGCCCTCGTTCCTGCTGTCCGGATTCATGTACGCCATCGGCAACATGCCGCGTGCGATCCAGGTGCTCACGCACGTCATCCCGGCCCGTTACTTTGTGGCGTTGCTCAAGGGCATCTACCTGAAAGGGATCGGGCTGGAAGTCCTGGCGCTCGAGGCCTTGCTGTTGACGGTATTCGGCGCCGCCATGGTGGCCTTGGCAAACTTCAAGTTCAAGAAGAAGCTCGCGTAGACCGAGGAGAAACAGCCATGTGGGAACGCATCCAGCACATGCTCATAAAGGAATTCATTCAGATCTTTCGCGACCCGAAGATGAAAGGCGTGATCTTCGCCATGCCCATAATCCAGGTCCTGGTGTTCGGCTACGCGGTCACCACGGATGTGAAGCACGTGGCGCTGGCGATCTTTGACCGCGACAGCACCCAGACGAGCAGAGAACTCGCGGCACGGTTCACCGCCACGGAGTATTTCGACGTCGCCGCCTATGTCCAGAATGATGCTGAGGCGAGAGACCTTATCGACCGTGGAAAGGCCCAAGCCCTGCTGCGGATTGACAAAGGGTTTGAAGACGACCTGCGCGCGGGGCGGCAAGTGCCGGTGCAGCTCCTTGTCGAAGGCACGGATTCGAATACGGCCGGCATCGTCTTGAACTATTCGGGCAAGATCGTGGGCAAGTTCTCCCAGGATGTCCTGAATGACCGGCTGGCCCGGCAGCAAGGCAAAGCCGCCACGGACGCCGGCATTGTCGTCGAGCCGCGCGCGTGGTTCAACGAAAATCTGGAGAGCCGCAACTTTTACGTGCCCGGGGTTATCGCGATTCTCGTGATGCTGATTACCCTCATGCTCACGAGCATGGCCGTGGTGCGCGAGAAGGAGATCGGGACCATCGAACAGATCATGGTAACGCCCATTACGCCGTTGGAGTTCATCCTCGGGAAATCGGTTCCTTTCGCCTTGATTGGGTTCGCCGACGTGCTCATCATCACGGCGGTCGCCGTATTCTGGTTTCAGGTGCCGATACGCGGCAACCTGCTGCTTCTGTTCGCGGCGACCGGACTGTATCTCATGACCACACTCGGCATCGGCCTCCTGATTTCCACGGTGAGTCAGACGCAACAGCAGGCCATGATGAGCACGTTCTTCTTCTATTTTCCGGCCGTGCTGCTCTCCGGGTTCATGTTTCCCATTGCCAATATGCCGGTCGTGGTCCAATGGGCCACCTGCCTGAACCCGTTACGATACTTCCTGGTGATCGTACGCGGGATCTTCCTCAAAGGGGTAGGCGTCTCGATTCTGTGGCCACAATTGGCGGCATTGGCGATCATGGGCGCGGCGGTACTTTGGTTTGCTTCACGACGATTTCACAAGACGCTGGTGTAGAATGAGCGATGTTGGCTCTAACCGTGATACAGAGGCAGAGAACCTTGAGAGGACCTGATCATGAATATGGACTCGTCGTCTTTGGAAAGGCTGTCGCCCTGGTGGAAAAACGCCGTCATCCTCGTGATGATTCTCGGTTTCTCCGTACTCATCGGGTTGGCCGTGAAGTCGTACAAGGATGCCCCGCCCATTCCTGACGAAGTCGTGGGGCCCGGCGGAGCCGCAGTCTTCACGGCTGAAGACATTCGGTCGGGCCAGGAGGTATTCCTGAAATACGGCCTGATGGAAAACGGCACGGTCTGGGGACATGGGGCGTATCTTGGCCCGGATTTTTCGGCCAAGTATCTGCATCAACAGACGCTTGATTCTTACGAGTTTCTGGCCAGGCAGAAGTTCGGCGCCGACTGGGGGGGCTTGACGCCTGAACAACAGGACGTGATTCAGGGAGAAGTGGCCAGAGATACTCGCATCAACCGGTATGACGCTGCGAAGGGCGTCCTCACGCTAACCCCGGCCCAAGCCTACAGTTTTGAAAAGCAGCAGGAACAATGGCGTGAGTTCTTCGCTGCTCCCGTCAACAACTTCGGCCTGCCCACGACGTACATCGCGGACCCGAAGGAACTTCGCCAGGTTACAACCTTCTTCTTCTGGACGGCATGGGCCTGTGCCACCAACCGGCCAGGCGAGGTTTTCTCCTATACGAACAACTTCCCATACGACCCCGCCGTCGATAACCTTCCCACACACGGTGCGATTCTGTGGAGCGCATTGAGCCTGATTGCCCTGCTCGGCGGCACGGGTCTCGCCCTGTTCGCCTTTGGCCGCTTCGATTTCCTCGGTTGGCAGGAAAAGGAGCACCGGCATCCGCAACTGCTATCCAGCACGCTGACGGATGGCCAACGGGCGACGCTCAAGTATTTCGCGGTTGCCGCCCTGCTGTTCCTGGGACAATCGCTCATCGGCGGGGCGATAGCCCACTACCGGGCGGAACCCGCCAACTTCTATGGCCTCGACCTCTCAACGCTGTTGCCAAGCAATATTCTGCGGACCTGGCATCTGCAACTGGCCATCTTTTGGGTGGCCACGTGTTTTGTGGCGGGCGGGCTTTGGCTGGCATCGGCCGTTAACCGCAAAGAATCCAAAGGACAGGTCTTCGGCATTCACTTTCTCTTCGCGGCGCTGGTTGTCGTGGTTGTAGGAAGTCTGCTTGGGGAATGGCTTGGCATCAACCGCCTGCTGGGCGGCTTCTGGTTCTGGCTGGGGCATCAAGGCTGGGAATACCTGGACCTTGGGCGGGCCTGGCAGGTGCTGCTGGCAGTTGGGCTGCTGGTCTGGCTTGTGCTCATTGCCCGCGCCGTGTGGCCGGTAAGGAACGACCCGGAAAAGGGGCAAATCGCCTCCCTGTTCCTGTATGCCGCTGTCGGCATTCCTCTGTTCTATGTGCCGGCCATGTTCTTTGCCAGCCGCACCAACTTGACCGTTGTAGACATGTGGCGGTTCTGGATAATCCATCTTTGGGTCGAGGGGTTTTTCGAACTGTTCGTCACGACAATGGTGGCGTTGATGTTCTTTCTGCTCGGCATGGTGTCCCGCACAACGGCCCTGCGGGTCGTCTATCTGGATGCCATCTTGTACCTTGGCTCCGGGATTATCGGTACGGGCCATCACTGGTATTGGACCGGTCAGAGCCACGTTGCGATGGCGTTCTCGGCCGTTTTCTCCGCCCTGGAGGTGGTGCCATTGACGCTGTTGACACTGGATGCCTGGGACTTCATATCGCTGTCCAGCCGCGATTGCGCGGAATGTGGCAAGAAGGTGGCGATACCGCACCGATGGACCTTCTATTTCCTCATGGCAGTCGGTTTCTGGAACTTCCTGGGAGCGGGTGTATTCGGTTTTCTTATCAACCTGCCTATCGTCAGCTACTTCGAGGTGGGTACTCTGTTGACACCGAACCATGGGCATGCAGCCATGATGGGGGTGTTCGGAATGCTGGGCGTGGCGTTGATGGTGTTCGCGTTTCGCGAGGCGTCCACTGACAAAGAATGGCAGCGGATTGGTAAGCTTGTGGGTGTGGCGTTCTTCGGTCTGAACACGGGTTTGCTTCTTATGATAGTCACGAATCTCTTCCCCGGCGGGGTGTATCAGTTGTATGACGTGCTTGCAAACGGGTACTGGCATGCACGGAGTCCCGAGTTCCTGACCAATGGTCTGATGCACACCATCGAATGGCTACGGCTTCCCGCGGATGCCGTCTTTATCGGGCTTGGCTGCGTGCCCCTGGGCTTAGCAGGACTTTGGGTCTACGCGAAGGCATGGTTTTCCGTCCAACCCGACGAAAGGTGAAGAGCGGTTTTCAAGTTGTGTGGACTGGCGGGCTCTCCGCACTTCGCTGATACACACAGAGCTGATGCGGCAACGCCGGATTCTTTGCTTGAAGCCCCGCGGGGGATTTGAATGCCGCAGCCCAAGAACCAGCGCACGGCCTGATGAATTCAGTCATGTCCAGTCCGGTAACGCGTCCAAAAACGAGGTTCTACGGACCGAGAAGGGTATCAGATGGCGCCGCAACTTAAAGAATTCAGCCAAGAGCCTCACCATTGCAAGTCCTTGCCTGGCGACAAGGACGAATATTCAGGAACACCCCTGTCGAGCAAGGGACGGGGATCGCTTTGCAGCAGCCACATCCCGGAAGGTTCGTAGGCACAAGGGGAGCATAACAAGAGCACTTTGGACAGCCCTGTTGACTATGCTCTTCGCACGGTGTTCAGAGCATGGCCGCACCCGTCCCAGAACGCAAGACACGCCATCCTGCTGCTAGTCACCGTCTTCAGTCTGCGTGGCCGGTCTCCTTAGCCGCTGGAGATCGGCCATGTTCACTCCCCATTGCCATGTGGACGCATGGGGACAGGCGTGCGGCTGTTGTCGGCGGTTGCGGTTGAGCCCTGTCAAATCGAATAATGAGGGGGTAAGGCTATTCTGCGCCGCGGGCAGCTCATGCTGCCGGACGGGACCCGATCCGTGCTGGCAATACTGGCCGTCTTTGGTCATGGAGGTTTCGTAGACTGCCATGCCGACGAATCTTCCTCCGGAGTACTTTGAGGCGGAACGGCGATTCCGCGAAAGCGTATCGGACCGTGAGAAGATCGCTTGTTTGGAGGAACTGCTCGGCACAATTCCCAAACACAAGGGTACGGACAAGCTGCGGGCTGACTATCGTCGCAAGCTTTCCAAGCTCAAGTCCGAGGCAGAAGCTAAGAAAAAGACGGGGCGCCATGCGTCGGCCTATCACGTCGAGAAAGAAGGGCCTGTCCGGGTTGTGGTGGTTGGCGCGCCCAATGTGGGGAAGAGCGCGCTGGTCGCGGCGGTTACGCATGCGGCCCCGAAGGTATCCGAGTACGAGTTCACGACATGGGCGCCGACGCCGGGGATGATGCTCGTGCGGGACATCCAAATCCAACTGGTGGACACCCCGGCGTTAAGCAGGCAGCATGTGGAGCCGGAATTGTTCAACCTGATCCGCAGCGCGGACTTGCTCCTTTTGGTCGTTAGCGTTCAGTCGCAGATCCTCGCTGAGTTGGAAGAATCCCTGGGTTTGTTGGAGGAGTACCGCATTGTCTTGTGTGGCAAGGAAGGGGATGCGCGCTCGTTGGACAAGGGATTCGCGTCTGTCCCGTGCATTGTCCTGGTCAACAAGGTTGATGACGCCGCGTGGGACGAGGAGTTCGGAGCGTTCCGTGAACTGTTTGAAAACGAATGGTCTCTTTTGCCCATTTCCGTGACGGCTTGCCGTAACCTGGAGCAGATGAAAGAGATGGTTTTCCAGCGGCTGGGCATCATGCGTGTCTACTCGAAGGAACCTGGAAAAGCGGCGGAACTCCACGCGCCGTTCGTGCTGAAGAAAGGAAGCTCGGTCATCGAGTTTGCCGCCAGAGTGCACAAGGATTTCGTGCTGCACCTGAAGACAGCCCGGGTTTGGGGTGAGGGAGTTCATGACGGCCAAATGGTTGGGCGCGACCATGTGCTGCACGATGGAGATGTGGTTGAATTGCACACGTAACCCGCAGGGGTTGGCGCGTTCCCCGTACGCCCAGTTGAAGTAGAGTATGGGTTCTGGTGAAATTACGGGAGCCGGCCGGATCATAACTTGGTTCCACAGACTGAACTCATGTGCGCGCCGCGAGATGGGAGATTGCCCACGAGACAGTTTGAAACAACCCGATGGAGCGTTGTGCGAGCAGCGGCAACGGGAGGCTCCCAGGCTCGCAGTGCATTGGAGACACTCTGTTCCACTTACTGGCACCCGCTTTACATGTACATCCGCCATCGGGGCAACTCCGCCGAGGACGCGAAGGACCTGATTCAGGAGTTTTTCACACGCTTCCTGGAAAAGGACTACTTGAAAGACGTGGATCAGGCCAGAGGGAAGTTTCGCTCCTTCCTCCTTGCGTCGGTCAACCACTTCCTGGCCAATGAACGAGACCGCGCACGTACCCTCAAACGCGGCGGGGCCGTTACGTTTCTGCCCGTCGATTACGATTCGATTGAGGAGCGATATGCCGGCGCGGCGTCCCAGACCCAGTCCGCGGAACGGTTATTTGAGCGCGCTTGGGCCTTGGCCACGCTTGAATCCACTCTCGCGCGTTTACGGCAAGAGTACACCCAGGCAGGAAAAGGTTCCCTGTTCGAGCGGCTGAAGGGCACGCTGACAGTCCAGGAAGACCGTGCGCCATACCAGGAGATGGGGGCGGAACTCGGCCTCTCTGAGGGGGCAGTAAAGGTAGCCGTCCATCGCCTCCGGCGCCGGTACCGCGACGTGCTTCTGGAAGAGATTGCCGCAACGCTGGCCGAGGGCGAAGGTGTTGACGAAGAATTGTGCGACCTGTTTTCTGCTTTCGGGACCTGAGCGAGTTTTGCCCTC
>Ga0116185_1001926_pt1 | contig 19955 bp, 10 predicted proteins | sample AD_JPNNA7_MetaG_FD_89754 | JGI IMG/M metagenome (GOLD analysis project Ga0116185, IMG submission 89754) | Active sludge microbial communities of municipal wastewater-treating anaerobic digesters from Japan - AD_JPNNA7_MetaG | ecosystem: Engineered > Bioreactor > Anaerobic > Digestate | place... | reverse complement strand
TCCAACTCGCCTGGGACAACGGGTGGCTGGCTCTATGGGCGGGTTTGCTTCGTAACTCGGACGAAGCCTCTTACAATCGCGCGATCACCAATCTATTGGACGATCAAGGGAGCTTGGGAGAATACGAGACCAAGCGGCGCCTGCTGCTTCTTGCGGGCCTTGGGCAAGAGATGAACCATCCGGGGTTTGGATTGGCGCTGGCGCTACCGCTCACCGAGAAAACGGCGATGGCGATGTATCGTCGTTTTCCCGACCTGCTTCGCACTTCATTTCGACACCATTGTCGGCCAGACTGGGCCCACACCTACGAATCCCTCGTTCGGGCTGCCATCGAGGCCCCAGACGAGACCCTCGTGGACTGGTTCGCTAGCCGTGTGATCACCATGGTCATCCATGGTGCATCCCACAAGCATGCGGCCATCGTGAGGCTTTTGGTCCAGCATTACGAGACGCTGCAGCCTCAGCCGGAGACATTGGCGCGACGATGTGGCGCGGTGTTATCGGCCATTCCGGCGGGCGTCATCGGCAACTACGATTATCTTCTTCGAAACAACGCTCTCGCGCAATGGATGTTCCAGCAAAAACTCGTTGCGTATCTGCACGACCCTCGAGTCGTGCGCGATTTTCTCGAGTCACCGCAAATTCATGTCAACCAGCTTGGATTTCACATTTTATCCCTCGATGATCCCGCTGTTGCGCAGTTGTCTGAGCACAACCTCGACCTGCTCTGCGCCGCGCTGCTGCGCAAGCTACATCGTCGAACGCGCCTGCTCGCGATCGATGCACTCCTCCAAGCGGTGCGAACGGAACGAGCGGCACGCGTGGTATTACCCAAAGCACGGGCCGCCCTGCGATTACCCGACAAGAGATACCCCAAAGAGAATCTCATTGCCTTGATCGCCACCATCTTGCACCGGCATCCCTCCTTGCGCTCTGAGCGCGAGCAGCCCCCCATCTTCGACCACCGAATGCAACCATGATCCCGCTAGCAGTTTCGTATGCTTCTCCAAGCGTCCTCGAATCTGGCCGCGACAGCCAACTGCTAGGTCTCGCGGCCAATGATCATCGTCCTGTGCGCTTGGTTGCGCGCGTGCGCAATCCTCTCTTGTTCCGCTTTTGTCTTCAGACCCTTGGTTCGCTGGTCTGGTCCGATGATACGTGGATATCGGATGACGAGTGGACGGCGTTCACTCTCGATCCAGTGGTGACGGTGCATCCGGACAGAATCATGTTCGAGGCATTTTCTCGCGACCAGAGCGCCTACGGCCTGCTCATCATCGACCGGGACCAATTCGAAACGTCGGGGCAAGTGTCTTGTGGAACGACGAATGTGGACTTTACGGCCTGGTTGTATGGCGCCTTGGCCGAGATGCGATCGAGCCGAACGACCACGTTTCGGGTGGAGGCTGGTGGAATCGAGGTGAGCACGCGGCAAGCGGGAGGACGCTTCGAACAGAAGGTGGAACTGCCGGAAAGCTGGGTCCGCGGGTTTTTGAATATATCCGCGGCCATGGCATTTCCGGGAACACGGTTGCGCGCCGAACCGGTCGACATGCTCGCGGTCATTCGTTACTTGCAGCAACACAAGGCCAAGACCGCACCACGGGCACTTCGCTACGAAATGATTCCCGGTCGAGAGGCGGAGATCGTCGTGGAGCCCTTCGAAACACGATTCCCTCTGGTGGGGGCCAATCACGGTTATCCAAAACCACGGATCATTCGCACGTGGGGGCGACGTCGTTTGCGCCTTATCGAACCCTTGCTTCCTTATGCCGAGCACGTGGAGATTTATCTCAAGGGACGCGCGATGCCGAGTTTTTATGCTGTGGGTTTGCCCGGCTATACGTTCGTGCTGGGGCTCAGTGGATGGACAGCGAATTCTTTGACGACAGGAACTGGTTTTGCCGCTGGTTCGTCTGTGTCGGATTCTGCTGTCGACAGGGCGCTGATGCTGCTTCAGCAACAATACCATATCGACGTGGAAACACTTTGCGCGGCCGCTACCATGGACAAACCGACGGCGATGGCTGCGCTCGAAACGCTTATTCGACGAGGGCGAGCGGTATTCGACGTGCAGGCGCGTCGCGTTCGGTATCGCGAACTCTTGGCGGAACCTATCGACGAAGCGAAGATATATCCTCCGGATCCACGGCTCGTACAGGTTGAGCGATGGCATCGCGAAGGTGCGGTGCATATTCGCGATACGATACTTCGAAAAACGACGAAAACTCGTCAGTTCAAGCTCGATGGGCAATGGATACAACGACAGGTCGACCTGCGCGATCGGGTCCTTACAGGACGGGTTGGGGAGCAAGAAGAAGTGGAAGTCGTGCTCGATGATGAAGGCAGAATCATCTTTGGGCGATGTGGTTGTGATCACTTCGTTTCGTATGCGTTGTCGAAAGGTCCTTGCGCGCATCTCATGGCGCTCGAGCGCCAGAGCCGGCGACATTTGCACGATCCGTCCGCACTTAAGTCGACCGCTAACCCGATATCTTCGCTTCCGAACGAAGGGACAGAAGTTCTTCTTGACGACAATAACGAGTACGATGATGAATGAACCCGCTCTCGGAAGCGCTTTGCAGAACCAGCCTCTCATGCTGCGGTGTTTCGCCGCAGTGGAATGTTGCCTCCTTTCCACCGCCACGGTCCCCACGTGCGTAACGTGGGGAGCCATGGTGCCAGAGCCTCGAAGTGGTTCAGGCGATTCCGGGAGCATTTGTCCATGACCTGGCTGATCGCGTTGATGGTCCTTGCCGGAGTGTTTGTGCTGCTTCGCGCTCTCGCACGTAAAAAACAAAACGCAATTCACACCATCGAACCCGGACTCACCCAGGATGAACCCACGTCGGATAGCGCCAGCGGCGGGTCCAAATCTCAGCTAGAACCCAAGACGACACAATCGCTTCGCAAGCAAACCATCGACGAGCGCTTGTTGCCCAAAGCCCCTTCTCGGGGCCCCCACCACCCACGAAGCAGACTCTTTGACGCTGCATCGGCACGTCGACGGTTTTCTCATTCGATGCGTTGCAAAAACCGAGATCTCTCGGTGCTTGCCGAAGACCCGGAGCAACTTGCGCGTCATGGATTGCCGCTTTGGAGGAACGAAGCGCAACTGGCCGAGGCCCTTGGGCTCAGCGTAGGTCAACTTCGTCACCTATCGATGCATCGCATCGCGGAACGCACACCCCATTACATCACGTTTTCCATTCCCAAGCGTTCTGGTGGAAACCGTTTGATTCAAGCGCCCAAACGTAAGCTGAAAGCCGCTCAGAAAAAAGTGCTTTCCCTTCTCATCCACAAGCTTCCCGTCCATGAGGCTGCCCACGGTTTTCGACAGGGTCGGTCCATTCGAACGGGAGCGGAGCCGCATGTTCATCGACGCGTGGTCATCCGGCTCGATATCAAAGATTTTTTTCCTTCTCTCACGTTTGCTCGAATACGTGGGTATTTGATCGCGATGGGATATGGCTACGAGGTGGCAACCACCCTCGCTTGTTTGTGTTCCGAACCACAGCGTCAACCGGTCGAAGTCGGAGGCGAGATTGTCCACGTGCCCGTCGGACCACGGGTCGCGCCGCAAGGAGCACCGACAAGCCCAGGACTTCTGAACGCGATATGTCATAAGCTCGATTGCCGTATGCAAGGGCTCGCACGCGCTCACGGGTTTGCGTACACACGCTATGCCGATGACCTCACGTTTTCGGGTGACTATCCGGATCGGGTTGGTAAGATTCTCTCTCGCGCCCGTGCGATCATCCGTTCCGAAGGATTCGAGGTCAATCCAAGCAAAACGCTCGTCATGCGAAGGGGCAAAGCACAGCGAGTGACAGGCGTCACAGTCAACGAAACCTTGGGGTTATCCCGACAACAGCGACGTCTGGTTCGAGCCGCGATTCACCAAGCTTCGTTCGTGTCTCCCATGGATGGCACAAGCAAAGCTCGCTTGCTCGGCAAGGTCGCTTACATCCAAATGCTCAACCAATCGCAAGCCGAACCCCTACGTCGTCAGACGGAAAAATTGACCTGACGCGCGTCAAACCCACGCAAGACGGTTGGTTCGTTGGGCATGCATGAGCCTCGAAGGGGGAATTCCAGCCGCGGTTGAATCGCTTATTGAATGCCTTTTTGTCGAGCGCGATCGCAGCCGGTAGCAACGCCTGTGTCACCGTCTTCGGTTTTGAGAATCTTGAATTCGACGCGACGGTTCTTTTCCCAGGCTTCCGCATTGGGAGCTGGATCGACAGGGCAGAACTCCCCATAGCCCATCGCCTTGAGCCGGGAATCGGCGATACCACGCTCGATCAAAGCTTTTCGCACGGATTCAGAGCGGGCTCGGGTCAAGCGCAGGTTGTGCTCATCGGTTCCTCGCTCGTCGGCATGGCCTCCCACCTCCACGAGCAGGAACTCGGGATGGTGCTTGAGGGTCGTCGCGATCGCGTCGAGCAAGTCGAACGATTCCGGACGAATTTCCGCGCTGTTGGTCTCGAACATGATCTTTTCCATGATGAGGATTTCATTGTCCTCGACCACCACCTTCCCGACGTCCGGGCAGCCGTCTTCATCCTCGAATCCGTTGTAGGTTTCGGGCTCATCTGGACACTTGTCCAGGTGATCGGGGATGCCGTCTTTATCCCGATCCGGACAACCGTAATACGGCCCCGGCACGCGAATGACATCGCCACCTTCATCCGGACACGAATCGAGATGATCGGGGATGCCGTCTTTATCCCGATCCGGACAACCATAATACGGGCCTTTTTCGCGGATGACGTCGCCACCTTCATCCGGGCATTTATCCTCATGGTCCGGAATACCATCGCCATCGCGATCGGATACGGTGGGTAGCGGTTTTTCTTCGGGCTCCGGAATCACATCCGGACAGCCGTCTTCATCCTGATACCCGTTGTAATTCTCGGGCTCGTCCGGACATTGATCCACATCGTCCTTGATACCATCCCCGTCTCGGTCCCCAATCGATGGTTCGAAAACGAAGCCGATGAACAAGCGAAGGTCCGCGGCCTCGAAGCCCGGGGTGTACCTACGACCGGCACCGAGCATCAAAAATGAACGCGATTCGACGAAAACCTTGATACCGCCAACCGCTTCGGCCGACAGTTTCTGTTTTGAACTCGAATGCCCATCGAATAGCTGAGTAGCGTACGTATCGGCCACGAGGTCGAGCGCATCCATGGCCCGGTAAGAGATGCCGAGCCCTCCGGTAAGCAAGTTACCGTATTGGAAAGGGCCTTCTTCGAGTTGGTCAAAGCGAGGGTTTTTCCCATCGTGAATGCGGTATCCAGCGTTGGCGCCGATCCGAAGTTGGTCTTTCGAGCCAACGCGGGTTTCGACAATCGCCTGGGGCCAAAACCATGCTTTCGGATCCGATCCGAGATTGCGAGCCGTTGCTTTGGAAAACGGAATTCCCCCTTGCAGAGCCAGCGCCAAGCCAAAACCACTTTCGGGCCGGAGCAATCGAAGTTTCGAATGCAATGCAATCCCCGAGAACGTCTGCGCATCCAACGCGCCCGAATCATACGGCGCCGCTGCCGGCCCCACTTGCTCCACCGGATCTCCCGACATCAAGTGAACGGGCGCCGAAATACCAAGAGTAGCCACATTGAAAAGACCGTAGTTGAACCCGAAAACGCCTTGAAACGAATGCGCCACCAACTGCTCGTCCCCATGACCATCCTCGAGACGCATCAAGTTACGGCCATAATCCATCACCAGCCCAAAGCTCACGTCGTTGGCACCAAGAATATCCGCGCCATTAACCGTGAAAAATCCTTTGGAATCCAAAGCTGGACGAAATAGATGCGTGTCCATGCCCTCGCCGTTGGTACCCGCAACGCGAGGCTGTGCCTGGGCAGAAGAGGTCAAACCAAGTGCCCCCACAAACAACGCAAACAAACCGACTGTATCAACAACGACTTTGAACCGCATGATGGCCTTTGGTGGGAAGAAAGGGCGTTCGTTATAGCGGCAAGATCTCGTTAAGAAAGATCTTTTTTACTTCGGGAGGAGCGAAACTATCAGAGTCTCACCGGCGATGTCAATGCACGGCAGATACGCCCCCCCCACCGTAGTCCGCCCATCGCAATCATCGGTCGATGCGCCACCACAGCCCAGCATTCGACAACAATGCCCACAGCGCCTTCAACCACCGTTGCGTAACCGACCCGCCAAGTACATGCCCATCGTCCGAATGGCCACATCCGCCGAACGAAACGTTGGAATACCCTTGGCTTCGAGCATCCTCACCATGGGATCGAAAAGCTCTCCACTGTCAATGCAGCCCACCAGCGGTTTGTCCGTTTCCGTCAGCACCCGAGCCAGGCGGTTGGGCAGACTCCCCTCACTGTCAAGGGTCCACTCCGGACGCGAATCGTGCTCCAGCGTCGCCATCGCGGGCGTCAAGGGAACCGACGCACATAGCGCCATGTCCACCCCCGGATCGTCGAGAAACGCTCGCATCACCTCTTCATGCACCTGATCATTCGCCATGGGAGTCACGTCGAGAGGATTGCGAACATCGACGAGCGAATCGATTTTTCCGGTGATGAGCGCCTTTTCCAGCTTGCGTCGCGTATCTGGATTGGGTTGGGCAAGCCGAAGATCCCATTCTTCCCCTCGCACACTATCGGCAATGCCCACTGTCTCATAGCCCGCGTTGGACATGGCCGCGAGGCGCGGTCCGGCCCAGCGCTTATGACCCAGCAAAGACGATAGTTTCACCAAGTGAAGAAAGTCCTCGAAACTAGGAGCCACATGCGCCCCCGCGCGACGCACGATCGCGGAGCAAACGTCGTACTCGCCCGCAAGCGAGGCCGTATGCCCACTGGTCGCCGACTTGCCCTCCGTCGTGCGGCCTGCTTTGTAGAAAATGACATCCTTGCCAGAAGCCACGGCTTTCTCGACCGCTCTCGCGAAATGCAACCCGTCTCCGTCTTGAAAGCCCTCCACATAGACAGCCAACGTCTGCAAGGCCTCATCGCCCGCAAGAAACGCCAAATAATCCGTCACACTCAAATCCGTCTGGTTGCCCGTCGACATGGCATATCGAGGACTAAGCCACGCCATCTTGCTCATACGCGTGATCATGTAGGCACCGCTCTGACTGATGAACGCCACGTTGTTTCGTCCCGTGGTCTCGAGCGGCAGCTTGTTCGGAGGAATGAACAACGTGTGGTATTTGCCAGGACGAGACACCACACCCAACGAATTACCTCCGTTGATCACAAGCGGTTTTCCCTGGGAACGGGCGTCACGAAGGGCGCGTTTGACTCGCGCCTCGATCGTTTCACCCCCTTGTTTCTCCCCCATCCCTCCCGCGATCAAAATCACTCCCACCGCCTTGTCGTGCTTTGCCAGATCCTCGATCACATCCGGTACCTGGTCCGCATTGACCGCCAGCAAAAACATGTCCACTCGTTCCGGCAACGCCTCCACCGACGGCACGCAACGCACGCCATCGATTTGCTCCTGCCCAGGCCGCACCACATAGACACGATCTTTGTCAAATCCCGCATCCAGCACGTTTCGCAAGATAATGCGACCCATATTCATGCCTTTCGAAGACACTCCAATGAGCCCAATGCTCGACGGGTGCAACAACGCGTCAATCGACGGTGCGGGACGGGGCGAGGAAGGTTCGGAACGCGCTCGAAACTTGAGCAATCCATCGATTGCCACAAGCGTTCCATCCACCACCACGAAGGGATTCACCTCGAGTTCCGTGATGGTCCATCCTTCGGTCTCATCCGTACCCAATACCGTGGCAATTCGATGGAACGCCTCAATGACCCGCTGTATCTCCGAATCAGAAACCAGTCGTTGCCCTCCCCGGGTCAATCCCGCGAGTCGCTGATACGCAAGCGAGGGTTTCATCAAGGCGAATAACGAGGAAATATCGAGCCGATCCGCGGAACCCGTCACAACCGCCTTGCCTTTGCGACACGCCTCGCCAAGCAACTCCGTATCCACTCCCCCAATCCCCAGCGTAAGCACGGGACCAAACTCACGGTTGTGACGAAGGCCCACAAGCCATTCAGAGCCCGGCCCCGCTTGTTGCATCGCTACTTTTTCCACCACGAGAAAACCACGAATGCTGTCATGCACCGCTTGACGCATCGCATCTGGCGAGGATCGAGACGTATCCGTGGGGACGAGCGAAGGATGAGCCTCTAACCATTGAACGAACCTCGTGGGGATGGTGTCGAGCATCTCTCGCATGGCCCGACGAATTGCCTCGGGAGTCGCCTCCACCTTTCGCACACCCCCTACATCTGTTTTGTGTGCGATTTGCGTGGATACGACTTTGATCATCACCTCGGAGGAGCCCAAACGTTGTAGCGCCTGTTCCGAAGGCAGTTCGGAAGGAGAAAGAAATATGAAAGCAGGAACGCGACAACCGGCAGCTTCGAGCACGGCGTACACTTCGTGTTCCAAAAGACTGAAGCGGTTGTCCGCGGCAATCGAATCGAGCAGGCGCCGGATGGGAGTGGGATCAAAGCTCATGGCGATCTCGTGTTTCAAAAATGGACGGTTTATCTGGAATCAGGGATCCTGAAACAAAAGTTCGGGCAGACGCGATGAAGCATCCGAGGCATCGAGAACGCGCGTGGCTATCTCCCGCGTCCCACGAATCTGTCCAAGCGTTTTTCCTTCGAGCAACTCGGTGATCGCGGGGGCCATCTCGCTGGTCAATACGCGCGACCACGAGTCGATGGCGTCATCTTCGAGCACACCTAGCTTGAGCCTGCCAATGAAGCTTCGCGCCTGTTTGCTGCGCACCTTATTTTGAATCAACGCGCGATAGGCACTGCCCGCGGCCTTTCCCGCCCGGAACGCGGCAACGTTGATCCCCTGCACTTTTTCGCCTTTTTTCGCGAATGCCTCACGTATTCCGTTTTCGAGCACATCGTCAGGAAAATCGATGTACGGGCTGGCCGCTCCCAACATCACCATGTTTTGTGCCTTCGCAGTCCCGGCCTGGCGCGCCAACCTATCCGATGCAATGAGCGTATGCGATGGAATGTCGGCAATGGCATCAAGAATTTCTTCTACATCTCCGTAGTTGGGAATGTTGACGAACGGATCGGTGCTCACCACCAAGGCCCCGTCGGGCGAAAGATATTCTACACATCGAAGGCTTTCGAGAGGCTCCGGAAAGAACGAGGGTTCCTTTGCCCGAGGAACCAGGTCCGAATGGATGGGTTTGTCCGAAATCCGAAGATGCGAGCTGACGGCGCCACCGCGTTGGCTCATGCCATGCACTTCAGCTTGTTTGAAGAATCGCTCGCTCTTCAAAGCAGCCATGTCGATGACATAAGAAATCGATACGATCCCCTGTCCGCCAACTCCCGCGAGGATAATGTTGGTCTCCATGAGTTTCTTCTCCCATGCACGTGGTTCGAACCCCCACGCGCGGATATGAACGAACGAGACTACTTTTTCTTCGCCGCGGTGATGACACACTCGCGCACGGTAATGATGACGGAAAGGCCTTCGTAATCGAGTTCCTTGCGAATGACGTTGGTGTTCTCCTCATGGAACTTACGACGCATCTCGAGCACATGAATATGCTCCGGATCGACACCCAAACCTTTGACGACGCGAACGAGGTCGGGACCCGTTTGCATCGTATCCTGCCCACCCGTCATGGCCGTCGTGGAGTTGTCGAGGATAAAAACCGTCATCGGCGTATTCTGCGCGGCAGCTCCCACCAGCGGTGTCATTCCCGAATGAATGAACGTCGAATCTCCGATCGTGCAAATGACCGGACGCATCCCCGCCTGCGCTGCCCCCATGGCCATACTGATGCTGGCTCCCATGTCGACGCAGGAATGGGCGGCATTATAGGGAGGCAGCGCGCCAAGGGTATAACAGCCAATATCGCCGAAGACCCGAAGCTCTTTGTGCTCGTCCATCATCTCGGAAATCATGTCGTAGGCATCGATATGCGGACACCCATCGCATAAACGCGGCGGACGTCCTGCGATCGGCAACGATGGCTTTGGCTGATGGACAAGCGGTTCTTTTCCCACCGCTTTTCGCACCACATCGGGATCGAGTTCCCCTGTTCGCGGTATCGTACCATCGAATCGCCCACGAACCGTCTTGCCCGAAGGAGGCCCAAGCACTCCTACGATGGCATCTTCGATGAACGGATAACCTTCTTCGATGACGACAACCTCGTCCACCGCCTCGAAAAGGCGGCGAATCAACGCTTTGGGTATCGGATAAGCCCCGATGACCAGATGAGAAGGAAGCTGTTCGTCATGCTCGAAGTTGGCGAGGAAGTAATTCTGCGCCACGCCCGACACGATATAACCGATCTTACCCCCTTGAGGATTCAACCGAAGCTTGTTCCAGGAACAAGTTTCAGACCAGGCGAGGATTTCCGGTTGCTTCGCCACAAGCGCGGCGTATTGCACACGCGCGTTTTGCGGCAACAACGTCCATCCCTTCGCATGAGTCGTCGGATTCAATTCGTTGGCCTTTCGACGCTCCCCCACCTGCACTCCCGAACGCGAATGCGCAAGGCGCGTCACCACCCGAATCATGATCGGGACACCAAACTTTTCGCTGATGTCAAACGCTTGCCGCGCCATATCATAGGCATCTTGTTGGGTCGTCGGTTCCAGACAAGGAACGAGGGCGAAGTTCGCGAACACGCGGCTATCTTGCTCGTTCTGGCTCGAATGCATCCCCGGATCGTCAGCCACCGCCACGATGAGCCCACCATGAATCCCCGTCACAGCGGAGTTCATGAATGGGTCCGCCGCCACGTTCAACCCCACGTGTTTGAAAGACACAATGGCACGACGCCCCGCATAACTCATGCCGAGCGCTTCTTCATACGCAACTTTTTCATTCGCTGACCAAACGCGATGAACCCCCCCATCCTTCGCAGGAGGATCCTTTCTCGTTTCGTGGTGGATAAATTCGAAAATCTCGGTCGCAGGCGTTCCCGGATACGAATACGCACCGCTCAATCCCGCATGAATGGCCCCGAGCGCGAGGGCTTCGTCGCCTAATAATGGCCGCCGTTCCATCGTGCCTCCATCGGTCGCCAAGCATGCGACCGGTATGCAAACACCTCGTGCAGCGCCCGCGTTCGGCGGCAACTGCACGATATTCAACCCCGTTCATAATGGTTCGAAGCTCGAAAGTAAACCCATGGCGCAACGAACCGTAAGAGACCCGTGACCACTCCCATCACGTTAAAACTCGACCGGAATTCTATCGTGTCTTTCAACGGGCAACCATGGTCGTCGCGCAAACCCTACCTCCAGCCCATTCAACCGTGAACGGTTTTCCCCCTCATCGTACAACCCTTTCCCCCCCTTGCGAACTTGCCGAAATCCGTATTTTTCCCCGAACGACACAACACCTCACGCGCACCCAGGATCCCCCTGCCTTGCCTCAACCGTCTTTCGAATCCCATTCACTCACGCCCCCGACGCTCTTCAGCCATGGTAGACGCCAACCAGTTTCGCCATCGTCGCAACGATGCACGAACCGCCTTCGACGACTCACCCATCCTCGCGATTCGCTCATCAAGCGCCTTCAACACGTCCGCCACATCTTCACCCGCTCGAAACCTATGCCAGGCCATTTGCACGGCTGCCGCTTCCGTGGGCATATCGCGCATGGCTTCGCCTTTGACCGCATGATAACGCCGCACAAGAGGCGTATCCGGTCGGTACCTTCCCGATTTAAACTCAAGAATTTCAACAAGTTGAGGCTTAACGGGTTCGGCTCGGGTCGGCACCGCTGCCATCAACTCCGGACGCCCATCGCCATCGATATCCATCGCTTCCGTCATCGGTACCACCCCATCCATCGGATAAGGGGAAGCCCCTCGATAATGTAACCCCCATATTTCCAATCCTTTCGATGCACGAACCACCACCACGTCAGGCATCCCATCGTCATTAATATCGGTGCCCGAATCCCAGCGATCGGCAAGTCGAACCACCCAAGATATCCCCTCGCCCCGCGCAGCCTCCTCGGCGGAAGGAGGACCAAGCGCCATCACCACACCATATCTTGTCGCCACACGCAGCGCGTTTCGCTCGTGGCCAAGATCATCGTGCCCTTCATAACCCCGGATGCAAAATCCCTCGACGTCATCGAACCTGCCGCATACCTCATGAACAAGCGTCAATCCCTCGCTTTGCATCTCCGACGCCACGCGCTCGAGTTGTTCCTCCAACGAGCTGGGCGTCATCAGGGGTTGGAACGATTCAACACGAGGCCAGGGCGACACATGATGATTCGAACTGCATCCAAGCAGCACGAATCCCAACAAAACCAACAAACGTGCGGCTCGGCAATCCGTCATCCTCGTCAATACCTATGCTGCCACAGAACATCGACCACGGATGTCCCCACGTTGCCTCGTGTGATGCGAAGCGACCATTGACGGAGAAAACGCCAATCGAAAGAGACGAGATATCGGTCAGCCTTGTCGAGGGTGGCTTCTTCCGCGACATAGGTGGCTTCCGCGGTGACATCACGAGAAACCTGGACGATGAGCGTTGGGCTCGGGCTCTGCCCGCGGCTGGTATCGAAACGGGTGGAAACGACAGGACTGAGGTCCTGCAGCAGCATGTTGATCCCCGCTGCCGCCACACCACTACTCACACCGCTGCTCATATCCGAACTCTGATTGCCTTCGCCTTCTGTGGTGCCCGCCGCCATCGTCGCCCCACCTTGGCTCGAAGGCCCAAAGAGCAACAGGCCGAGAATCTCCGCTTGGGTCATCGCCGGCTCGCTTCGGAATTGGATCCTGGGGTCACGCAAAGGCCCGGTTACATCGGCAAAAACCCTCGTTCCATCCGGTGCGTCCCATCGCGCCGTCACGTTGAGTTGGGGGTGCGCGGGGTCACCGGTGAAAATCACCCATGCATTATTCTCTTCGAGATCGAAACGATTGCCTACCACATCGATACGACCGTCATACAAGATGGCGTGACCTTGCAGTGACACCTCTCCCGTTTCCTTGTCGGGGTAGGAAAGCACCAATCGATCACGCCCGTCTTTCGCAAGCACCACGCTGAAGGTCATGTCGAAACGTTGCAAAATGATGGGGTTCTTCGTCTGCAACGATACGATCCAGGGTGTTACGGCGGAACGGTTCGTCATCGCTCGCCACGATGGGTCGAGAGTAGGAACGATTTTGATATCAGCGTTGTCCTCGAGCTGTTGCACACTGCGCAAATCGGTGCGGGGCAAGTCGACGGTGACTCGATCGAATTCGATGACAACCTTATTTTCTTTTGTGTTTCTCTTCTCGTTTTTTGGATCGATCGCAACGTTGATCGTGCCGTACATGTCTCCGACGGGCATACCCGCGAACGTCAAGCGAATTTTCTCCCCTTGTTTGGTCCAAATCGAAGCGTCGATATGACGGAAATCGAATTCATCCAGGTCGACGGTAGCTCTTGCTTCAATTCCCCCCGTCAAGGATTGCGCTTGAACGTGCTCGATGAAGATCCGTTCTGAATCCGCGGCTTGCAACAATCCTTTCACTTGAAGAAACTCTTGCCCGATGATGGGAACTTGGAATGCTCCGTTATCCACGTAAAAAGACAAGGATTCGACACGGGATTTCCCTTCCGTGGGACTCCACGTTGCCTGAGCTTTTCCCGTAAGCTCACCATCCACATAACTAAAAACAGGCTGCGCCAAAGGACTGAGCATGCCCAGTTTGAAACGGTTGGCGTCCACTGCAATACGAACCGGCTTCCCCCCATAACGGGTCAACATCCATCCGTTCATCCACTGCACTTGATCGGTGTCCATCGAAACACGTAGCGACGATGTAGGCTCGCCGTTGTCGTCGACATCGATGAAAGCAAGCGCCCCGTGAAAACCGGAATCACCCGCCTGAAGCCATAAATGGCTTTGATCATAGCTCACCGTCGAACCCATGCGCAGCGCTTCCAACCCCACCTGCACATCGAACGTCGGCTTGGCCCCGATTCCCCGAATCGCCGCCGTCATCCGAACCTGCCCAGAATACCCCTGGTCTGCCAATACCGGTATGTCCGCAAGGTCGAAACCAGCAATGGCCGCATCCATATTCGCTACCCACGGTATGCGCGGCAGCGACGACCAAGCGAGCACGTCCTTCCATGCTACCTGGACCGTTGCATCCACGCTGCCCAAGCCATGAACTGGTATCGTCGGCGACAACGCACAAACCGCATTCGCAGACTGGTTGTCCGCCGACCGACGCAGATCGACATGCGCCCACGCCTTATCCCCGTCGTATTGCCCTCTGACACAAACGGAAACCGGCGCGCGCCAACCCGGATCACTGGACGCGACGCGCGTCACGTTCATCCGGTAGTCGATGTGTGGCTCCAATGCCGTGCCGCGAAAACCGATGTTCGCACTCGCATACCCCGCCTCCAAAGGCCACCGACTCTCGCGCTTCCACGGTGAAAACAGATCCACCAGCGAGCGGTCATGCACCACCGCGTTTCCTTGCACTTGCGCTTCGAGCAACACTTGCTTCCATGACTCCGGATCATCGACGAGCCGTCGATAATCCAACGCGGCGAGCCACCCAACAGAAGCCAATAGATCGCGATCATTGGGGTTGCAGGATTCTCCGAGCGAGGACGCGGCGCCTTTGCGCAAACACACCGAACCAAGCAGCATGCCCGCACTGCTCATCGACGCGGAAGCAACAATGTCCCCCGCCACTCTGTCCGTCGATTCCGGCATCGATACCTGAAGACCACGCGAAGAAGCAGTCAATGACCAACTCGGCAATTGGTCCGCACGCTCGAGCACCACATCTGCTTGCAACGATACCTTTCCCTTCACGATCGGTATCGAACCGCCCACTTCGTCATTCACCAAACTCAATACGCCCCCATACATTTCAGAAACACGGTCCAAATCGATGGCCAACTGCTCCAAGCGCCCCGTGCCTGTCGCCTCCTTCCATGACGACACGTCCATCGGTGCCCCGGTGAGCGTCAGGGAACCCGTGGCTCGCGCGGTAACCAACCCATCTCGACCCCTTGGTTGTGTCGGAATACACACCCCCGGATCATCCAACCCCGCCTCGTAAGAATCACCCGTCGCACCCAACGCCATGTCCGCGTATACGTCCACAAGACGACCTGTAAATTGAGCACGAATCGAACCATCCACCCGAGGGATGGGAACAAGCGTTTTGACTTCTGCATCCGCTACGTCAAGTCGAATACACCCATAGGACTCGCTTCCCACCCCTCGCAAATCGATATCGACCCCAACGACTCCCGTTATCCGTGGGCCAAGGAGCGGAAAAAAGCTCAGCGCCCGATCCATATCAATGCTGTCCGATGACGCTTGCACGTCGAATCCCTTCGGTCCAAGCGCGGCAACCCCCTCGAGGGTCGAGCCAAGTCCCTCGATGGAAAACTCTCCTAAATCTATGATATTACTTCTAATTTCTATCGCCGGGGTCTTGACTTCGATGATCTCCCGCCCCTGCTCGAGCTTGATGTCGACGTTTTTCGCCGCAAGTTGCCCGCGCATATCGACACTGGCCGTGGCCGTCACGTTCGGCAGCATTCGATCCTGCAAGTGGACTCTCACGTGAGGCGAAGCCATGGGTCCTTGCACGACCGAATGGAAGGCGTCCCAATGAAGCGCTCCGAATTGAGCCCCACGCCCGCTCATCGACGCATTCATTCGCAGGTGATCGGGTGGTCCCACAAGATCGAGTTCGACACTCGCCGAGCCGATTCGTACGCCTTCGCGCGATAAATTACCGCCACTCACCGCCACTTTCGCATCCACGATGCCCTGATGGTACGTACCTTCAACTTTCGCTACTGCATACCCTTGTACCGCACGTTTGAACCTTGGCACGGCTTGCAACGACGGAACGTTCGCTGCCGCGCTCAACCGCAGTCCATGGGTGGGAGAGAAAAAAAAGTCCGCTCGCACCGGCATGCCCATCTCATGGATGTGAGCAGAACCGCTCGCCCCCTTGGCATCCACCAACACATCCACATCCATGCCGGGAATCAAGGTTCCTTCAAGAATCGTGGGCGACGTATCTCCCGACAATCGCGCCCGCGGTCGTCCCTCCTCATCGAGGGATACACGAACACGAATATCCGCATCCAGTTGGGAACGAGGGGCGCTTTTCACCAAACGTTGCAAGTCGATCCGTCGCAAATCAACGTCCAAGTCCGTTTCGAACGTTGGAGCCAGCCGGATGCTTCCTGTCGCATCCAACAACATTCGCTCGGACATCAACCGCACATGCGTATCGAGAACAGGAATAGGACCGTGCGCTTCGATCCGGCCTTCGAAAGCATCCGCAAGTTCCACGCTTTCTGGAACAAAGGGTGCCAACGCTCGCGGATCTGTCTGCGGAATACTCAAATCAATGAGCATCTCAGTTCCTTTTAGCTGCACCCGCCCCGAAGACGATAAGTCCCTGTACGTGGCCATCACATCCGCCCACATCAGCGACGGAGAGCGAAAATGATAATCCACCGTCGCCACGATGGGCTCTTGCAAAACTTTCTCGAACGCGATGGGGAAAGCCCTGGTATCGATTTGCACGCCTTCGGGAGCAATTCGAACCGAACCGTGAACCGTTCGCGTCCTCCAATCCACCGGGATACCCACGTTGCCATTGGCAACGATCGTTCCGATCTCGATGCTTTGTAGGTCGACGATGAGGGGACGAGCGGCGGCGGATGGCGTCGGGGCAGGAGTTGGCGGAACAGCACGCAAGGGAGCAAGAAAAGTCGTGCCCAAAGAGATGGTGCCATCAGTGTCCTTGCGCAGCGTTACATCGATTTGCTCGGCCCGAACCCACGAAATGGGCACCTGAGCGCGATCACTCCAAGGCATGAACGATAGAGCAATGGTGGTGAGATTGGCACGCGCTCGCAACCGAGGTGCAAAAAGCACAACCTCCCCCTCCGGATCTCGAATGGTGACGTCGAGAGCCTCGAAACCTCCCAGATGTAATCGAGAGATTTGATCGATTTCGATGGAACCGCGGATGGACCGGCTCACCTGCTTCATGACGATACGAGTGGCCAATCGCCGGGAAGGAGGCAGAGGCAGATGAAAGGCCAGTCCAATGACGAAACTCGAGATGAACGTGATGAGAAGCGCGCCAACGATGAGCACACGGTTGGTTTGCAGCAGCCATCGACGCACGAAAGCTCTCATGCGGTCTTCCCCCATGCGACACCTCGGCTTTGCCACCGCGGATGTGTGGTAGAAGCCAGGCAGGGTAAAAGGAGGAAAGGCACGCTCCGAAAGCCTACAACACCCTCGAGCAGGCTTCACGCATGGAACCGAAAGCACGTGACGGAATGCTTTGTCTCGAGCCAAGATCGTGCGGTTGAAACGTATTTTCAGGAGCCTGTGTTTACTTGGGGCAGGCGTCTACGGCCATCCCTGCACAAGCCTACAATGAAACGGGAGCGCCATGAGCGGGGTTGTATCCGCGGACTCGTTTCATCAACCTTTCAAGGCCTCGGCGCCGCCGATGATCTCCCCGAGTTCGGTGGTGATGGCGGCCTGACGCGCTCGGTTGTATTGAAGGGTCAATGCCGCAATCATCTCTTTCGCGTTTTTCGTAGCCGCATCCATGGCGGTCATTCGAGCCCCATGCTCGCTTGCGTTCGACTCCAACAACGCGCGATAGATCGATACTTCCACATACATCGGGACGAGACGATCAAGAAGTCCGGTTCGATCAGGCTCGAAAATGAAGTCGTCCAGATCGCGCGTCACGACTTCTTCGTCGTCCTCGAGCCGCTCTTGTGAAATGGGAAGCAACGGCTCAATCACGACCCGTTGGGTCATCGCGCTCTTGAATTCATTATAGACGAGGTAAATCGAGTCGACCTTTCCTTCCAAAAAAGGCTCGATCAACGATTGACAGACGAGGCGAGCCTTATCGAGGGACAAATCATCCCAGACATTTTGGAACACCTTGAAGATCGGGGCGTTACGACGCTTGAAGTAGTCGCGGCCTTTTCGACCCACGAGTCCGAGTTGGACATTTTGTCCCAAATTTTCTCGACGGTGCCATTCTCGTTCCATGGTGCGGTTGATGCTTGAGTTGAACGCTCCGCATAGTCCCCGATCGCTGGTGAGCACGAGAAACAAGCAATTTTTTTCAGGACGGGTAGCGAGCAAGGGGTGAGCGAGTTCGCTGTCCAGATCGGCAGAGGCGGTGAGATCGGGAGAATCCGGCGGGTTTTCGGTGTTTTCGCCTGTCGTGGCGTTGGCTTTTTGAGAAGCGCTCATCGCGGCACAATTGGCAAGCACCGTATGGGTTTTGATCGCGTAGGGGCGCAGGGCAAGGATGCGAGATTGCGCACGATTGAGCCGCGCTCCAGCGACCATTTTCATGGCCCGCGTGATTTTTTGTGTCGACTTGACACTCGCGATTCTCGTTCGGATGGCTTTGAGTGACGCCATGGCAGTCCTCTCAACACAAAAAGGTCCCGCGACACGGAAGAGGGTTCAACTCAGTTTTTCTTATCGGCCACGAATTTTTTGTTGAAGCCTTCCAAAAGCGCGTTGAGCCGCTTTTTCATATCGCCATCGAGTTCTTTTTTCGTCTCGATGTCTTCCCAAATCTTCGGGTCCTGCGACTCCATGTAGTCATACATCTCGGTTTCATAACGTCCCAAAGAACTGACTGGGAACTCGTCGAGATACCCGTTCGTCCCCGCGTAGATGATGGCAATCTGCTTGGAGACACGAAGCGGCGCATACTGGCCTTGTTTGAGGATCTCCGTAAGGCGCGCGCCACGCTCGAGCTGACGACGGGTGGCCGCATCCAGGTCGGAAGCGAATTGAGCGAAAGCCGCTTGCTCCCGGTACTGCGCAAGGTCCAAACGAAGCGAACCGGCAATTTGCTTCATCGCCTTGATTTGCGCGTTACCACCGACACGACTCACGGAAATGCCCACGTTCAGCGCCGGACGCTGCCCCGAGTAAAACAAGTCCGTCTCCAAAAACATCTGTCCGTCCGTGATCGAAATCACGTTGGTAGGAATGTACGCGGAGACGTCACCAGCTTGGGTTTCGATCACCGGAAGAGCCGTAAGAGATCCGCCCGAATGCGGATCCATTTTCACCTCATAGTTGCTCTCTTCGAGTTTCTTGCTGAGTTGCTCTTCGAGTTTCTTTTTGTCTGCCTTGTCTGCCTTGTCAAACGAGTCGAAAGCCTCGGTATCGACAAGCTTGTATGCCGCATGCATGGCGAATTTTTTAGCCTCGGGACCTACGTGGACCTTGCCATCTTCTCCCCGGAAATCCCGATTGCCAGCGGGCAAATCCGCTCCCTTTTTCATCACGAACCACCGCTGGGATAGCTTGGCAGCCCGTTCGAGAAGCCGCGAGTGAAGATAGAAAACGTCTCCCGGATAAGCCTCACGCCCCGGAGGACGACGAAGCAACAAAGACAACTGGCGGTAGGCGACAGCTTGTTTGGATAGGTCGTCGTAAATGCACAGGGCGTGACGACCCGTATCGCGGAAGTATTCGGCCATGGTGCAGCCCGTGTAGGGCGCAATGAATTGAAGAGGAGCCAATTCACTGGCGCCCGCCGACACCACAGTCGTGTATTCCATGGCGCCAAAGCTCGTGAGACGGTCCACCACTTGCGCGACCGTCGACTGTTTTTGCCCGATCGCGATGTAGAAACAGTATACGTTTTGGCCTTTTTGATTGATGATCGTGTCTACCGCGACCGCGGTCTTGCCGGTTTGACGGTCCAATGATGAGTTCGCGCTGACCTCTTCCGATGGGGATCATGGAATCGATCGCCTTGAGACCAGTCTGCAACGGCTCATGCACGCTCTGACGCTCGATGATCCCAGGGGCTTTGATTTCGATGCGACGACGCAGTTTCGTATCGAGCGGCCCTTTGCCGTCGATCGGCTCGCCCAGGG